>Ga0307379_10000438_pt1 | contig 70383 bp, 63 predicted proteins | sample UN2MG_FD_202237 | JGI IMG/M metagenome (GOLD analysis project Ga0307379, IMG submission 202237) | Soil microbial communities from Risofladan, Vaasa, Finland - UN-2 | ecosystem: Environmental > Terrestrial > Soil > Coastal area > Acid sulfate soil | place: Finland: Risofladan, Vaasa | collected... | reverse complement strand
GACGGTCACCTTGCGCCGTACCGGCTCGTACTCGAAGCCCTTGTTCAACTCCACGTACACGTCTCCGACGGGCATATCGGTCGGGAACTCGCCGGGCACGTAGGCATACGCGCGCCCGCCCACTACGACGTCCGCCCCGTAGTCTTCGAACCAGTTCGTGTTCACCTGATCGTGATGGCCGTAGGGCGCGATATACTCTCCCGCGGAGCCGCACATATGCACTCTGGCTGGAGTGGGCTGCCCCGTGGAGCCGTCAATGATCCTCAGGCGCATCCACTGTCGGCGCTTGCCCAACACCTGCAGCCTCGCCTTACCTGAGGGGCTGCTGCCCTTGTGAAACGCTTCGCCAAGCGAGAACTTGAGCGGCTTCTTCTCGCCTTCAAGCACGAGGGATACCGTCGCGTCCTGAGCGCCGATCACTGCGATGACATCATCACCGCGGTCAGGCTCCGTTGTTTCGGTGCCGGCAAACGGAGATTGAAGCCATTGTCGGTCACATGGGGCAAGCGGATGCTCGATCCGCGCGATGACCCCCAGGTCAATGTCAGCCTTCGCTATCCTGCAGGGCTTGTTCCCTGCCTGCACCCCGTACTTCCGTCGCGGCAGATGCCTTAGTGGATTGTCCGACCCCTTATACAGCGTCAAACCTGCGACCACCAAGGGAGACGCGCACAATCCGCGGAGGGTGAGCGATTCGATCCTCCTGTCGGGATTCGGATTGGGCATGGCGTAGACCAGCGGCTCACCGCCTTCCCATCTCTGGCCCTGCTGTGCCTCCCCCCATCTCTGATCCGGAGGGTGATTCGCGGGATTAACGGCTTCGTATACGTTGAACGGCATGGCAAGCCACGCAGGCCCCGGACTCTCGGCCATGCTCACCTCGAACCGCGCGCGCACCGGCTGGACGTGCGTGTCCCCGTCAGCATACGTGATCTCGTACTCCCCCACGACGAGCCCTTCCGCCGGCCGCTCCATGCGCACGGCGTCCGGCAGTTGATACCACTCGTGGAGGAAGCACAGAAAGTCCGCCTTGCCGTTCAGATAGATGGTTACCTGAGGCCGATCCTCTGCAAGGCAGATCAATCGCCTGTCCGATCCCTCTGCCATCTTGAACGGAATCCCCCACGGGCGTTGGTGCCCGGTGGGATACCGGCTCCGGACTCTATCGGCGAGTTCTCGCCACCAAGTATCACGCGGCCTTCGCGGCGGGAAGTCGAAATGCTGCGAGAGGTCTATCGTCCTCGTTCTTGCTCCGTACTTCCTCCCGCTTTCCTGTGCCATCATAGAACCCACTCCTTGTCGTTCGGACTCAACCCCACTCTTCGGCCAATTCTGCCACGATTCCTTCATCGCTCAACAGCCGGTCCCTGCCCTTACAAAGGAGAGTGCGCGCCTTTCATCTAACTCTACACTGTTCCGAGATCTCGCATGCGGAGGTTAGTTGTGAAGAGAACGCTCACCAGGGTCCTTATTGCCTGTATCCTGACCGCCGGCGCCGTATCCGCCGCTCAGTTTCGGCAGCTTCCGGTGGAGGTTTATCTTGACAAATGTCAGGGCGGATGGGCCGGTCAGATGATCGGCGTCACCTACGGCGCGCAAACCGAATTCAAGGCCCAGGGAAGGATCTTCCATGAGGAGATCGTTCCCGCCAAGATGTCCAACGCCTTGAACCAGGACGACATCTATGTGGAGTTGAGCTTCTTGGAGGCGCTGGAGAAATACGGCCTGGACATCACCTATGCCGAGGCGGGGAAGGCCTTCGCCGAGACCAAGTTCGGCCTGTGGCATGCGAACAAGGCCGGCAGGGACAATGTCATAAAGGGCATTATGCCCCCTGACTCAGGCAGCGCAAAGTACAACGATCACTACAAGGACATTGACTTCCAGATCGAGTCGGACCTCATCGGCCTGATCAACCCCGGCCTGCCGAGATCATCGAATGCCCAGTCGGAGCTTTTCGGGCGGATCATGAATTCGAGCGATGGCCTCTACGGAGGCATGTTCATGGGAGCGATGTACACCGAGGCGTTCTTCGAGAAAGACGTTGAGAAGATCGTGCGGTATGGCCTTAAAGCAATCCCTGCCTGGAGCACCTACGCCCAGACAATTCGCGATGTGATGCGTTGGCATCACCAGAATCCGAATGATTGGAAAGCAACATGGACGAAGATTCAGGACAAGTGGGCACAGCATCCGAGCGGCCATTGCTCTACCGACTCGGAGGGCTTCAACATTGACGCCAGCGTAAACGGGGCGTATGTCGTGATGGGCCTGCTCTATGGCGACGGCGACCTCGCGAAGACTCTGGAGATATCCACTCGCTGCGGCCAGGATTCGGACTGCAATCCATCCAGCGCGGCGGGCGTTCTGTGCACCATCATGGGCTACAAGGCCATCCCTAAGGAGTACACTGCGGGCATCCCGGCGATCGCGGATCAGCCATTTGCGAACGTGAAGTACACGTTCAACGACCTCGCCCCGACCTGCCTGAAGGTCGTCCGGGAGATCGTCAAGCACGCGGGCGGTCGCTCGGAGATCATCGAGGGCAAAGAGATACTGTTCATCCCGATCCAGTATCCCCAAGTGCCCAAGCTGGAGAAGTAGGAGTTCTGATATGTCATCCACAATCATTTTGATAATCATCTGCCTGGCGCTTCCGGCCTTGCCTGCGAGCGCGAAGGTGGCGTTGCCATCTCTTATCAGCGATAACATGGTTCTCCAGCGTGACATGCCGGTCCCCATCTGGGGCACGGCTGACCCCGGCGAGACGGTCACGGTAGCCATCGAAGGACAGACTGCGTCCGCGGTCGCAGGAAGCGACGGTCGCTGGGAGGTTCGCCTGAAGCCCATGCGAGCGGGCGGGCCGTTCGAGATGACGGTCAACCAGATCACGCTCGAGGATATCCTGGTTGGCGAGGTATGGCTCTGCTCCGGCCAATCGAACATGGTGATGACAGTGGAGGCATCGGCAAATGCCAAGCAGGAGATCGCCGACTCGAAGAACTACCCTCTAATCCGCCAATACAACGTCGAGCGCAATGCCTCCCCCGAACCGTTAAGGGACACTGTCGGCAGTTGGGAAGTCTGCGGCCCGAAGACCGCAGGGAAGTTCACCGCGACGGGCTACTTCTTCGCCCGTGATATCTACAAGACGCTCAATGTGCCGATCGGCCTCGTAGTCAGCGCATGGGGTGGAAGCAACATGGAGTCATTTGTCCGGTTAGACGTGCTGAAAGCGCATCCCGAATCGGCGGCATACTTCAAGCTTTGGGAACAGCGCAAGGCGGCGTTCCCTACCGAACTAGCTGCAGCACAGGAGAAAGCGGCGGAGGCCAAAGCCGCCGGGAAGCCCGCGCCGAAAATGCGAACTCTAGAAGGCCATCAAGCCCGCCCCGGGTCCATCTACAACGCCATGATCTCCCCGCTCATTCCGTTTGGGATGCGCGGCGTGCTCTGGGCGGGAGGCAAGGCAAACCGGGGACGCGCGTTCGAGTATCGCGTTCTTATGCCCGCCATGATACAGGACTGGCGCAAATCCTGGGGACTTGGAGACTTCCCGTTCTTCCTGTGCCAGATGGCGAACTGGATTCCGACTAATCCGGACGAGGAGTGGATGGAGCTTCGGGAGTCCATGCTGAAGACCACCGACCTCCGAGGCACCGGCATGGTCGTGACCATTGACATCGGCGAGGAGCACGACGTCCATCCGAAGAACAAGCAGGAGGTCGGCCGCCGGCTGGCGCTCATCGCCAAGTCGCAGGTTTATGGCAAGGATGTCACCTACTCAGGGCCGGTGTACGAATCTATGAGTATTGATGACAATGCCATCCGCCTCCGCTTCAAGTTCGTTGACGGAGGGATTGAAGCTCGGGGAGGGAGCGGATTGAGGGGATTTGCCATCGCGGGCGAGGATAGGAAGTTTGTCCCGGCGGAGGCAGTCATAGACGGCGATTCAATCCTGGTTACGAGCAAGGACGTTGCGAACCCGGTGGCGGTTCGGTATGCCTGGGAGATGAACCCCGACTGCAATCTCATCAATAAGGCAGGCCTGCCCGCATCGCCATTCCGCACGGACCAATGGCCGAGGGAGAAGGCGGCCGCCGATGCCGCCCTCGACGATGTTGAGGCGCAATAAGAGAACCGGAGCACTCAACATCAGCATCGAATGGGAGAACCGGAATGAGAGCATTTGTAACAGTATTGGTCCTGACACTAATGGCGGTTAGCGCACTGGCCGCCCCCATCCACGATGCAGCCGGGAAGGGCGACCTGGCAAGAGTGAAGGCGCTCGTCGCCAAGGATGCCAAGCTCATCAACCTGAAGGATGGGAGTGGCGCGACTCCGCTCCACTTCGCAGTGGCAGGCGGACAGAAGGCGGTCGTGGAGTATCTGCTTTCGAAGGGCGCCGACGTCAATGCCAGGAAGAACGATAGCGTCACGCCTCTGCACGTTGCCGCCTCCTTGGGGAAGCTCGAGATCGCAAAGCTCCTTATTGCGAAGGGCGCGAATAAGGATGCGTCCGACTCCAAAGGGCGGACTCCCCTCACCCTGGCCGGAGAAAAAGGGCATGTGGAGATGATAGACCTCCTGTCCGCACGGGCTCCTGCTCCCGAGCCCGGGGTGAAGGTCGTCTCGATTCCGGCGGATGCGGTCGTCATGCGAGCCGGCAAGAAGCTGTCGGGCGTCGCCAAGGGGACCGAGCTTAAGCTTGGCGATTTGATCGAGAACGGGAAGACGGGAGATCTGGTCATCCACATCGGCGACATATCAGCGATTCGTCTCAAGCCCCGCGCCAAACTCAAGCTTACCAAGCTCACCTTCACGGGCGATCTCGACATCCGCACCGACCTCCAAACGGGCGATGCCCTCTCAAGGGTGAGAGCGCTCACCGGCCAATCCTGTTTCCAGATGGCGTCTCCAGGGGCGATAGTTGCAGTCAAGGGCACTGCCTTCGCCCTCAAGGTCAAGGGCGAGGAGAACACCGTAATAGTTGGCGAAGGGTCGGTGGGAGTTGCCTTGCCCTCCGATCCAAGCAAAGAGGTCGAAGTCCTGGAGAATGAGAGACTGGTCGTGAAGGCAGGCTCATTGGGCCAGCCTGAGCCTGTGACCGCAGATGATCTTGACCTGATCAAAGAGATGCTGATGCCATGAACCCACCTAGTCTGGCTGCCCAGGACGGCCCAGCCGCCCCGATTCACGATGCTGCCGTGAAGGGCGATCTGGCGAAGGAACGCGATTGGTTACCAGCCGTTGTAGGGTCGGTGCAATGAACGTATTTGTAATCCTCGCATGCCTAATGCTCTGCGCCGCCTGCTCATCCGGGCGGGTGCTCCTGAAGGTCGAAGGTGAGGGGGGCGGGAAGAACCTCCTTGAGCCGTCAGCCTGGAAACCCGGCGATCTGGGATTCCAGACCGACACGTCGGTGAGCCATTCGGGTACGGGCTCCATCCGCCTGGAGAATTCCTCGCCGCAGGACATGTCGCAGGCATTCCAGCAGGTCACTCTCAACCAGAAGGTCCCCCGAACGATTCGTGCGACAGCCTTGAGCAAGGCAGAGGACGTGGGACCTGCGGCAAGAGGCAACTACGCACTCTACCTTGACATCCAGTACACGGACGGGTCGTGGGTCTGGGGGCAGATTGCGGATTTCGCTTCCGGTACGCATGACTGGCAGGAGGGCGAAGTCCTCTTCGCACCCGAGAAGCCGATCAAGGTGGTGAGCGTAAACCTTCTCCTCCGCCGGTGTGCAGGGAAGGCGTGGTTCGATGACTGCCGCCTCGAGGAGATCACGGCGTCGGATGGGCGAGCGCTCTTCGATAATGTCGTGGTGCGCAAGTTGTCCGACCCGCAGAAGCTCGATGGGCATCCGGGTGGGTTCTATGTGCGGGATGTGGCCGCCAACTCGGATTTCCTGGGGTCGGATGAGTGCAGTTCACTGGGTTTGAAGCTCGACGCCAAGTTCACAACTAACAAAGACTACGTCCGCGCCGACTGCGAAGTCACCGATTTGACAGGTAAGGACCGGGCAGTCACAGTCAGCTTCGTCATTCCCATGCCGGCGGAGGGACTTCGGTGGTGGCACAGCATCCGCTCGAGTGAGAGAGTCGCCGCCGAGGGCGCCTACACCGATTCCGTGCCGATAGAGGCAGGGCTGGGCAGCATGTCGAAGTACCCCTTCTCATGCCTCAGCTCGGCGAAGGAGTCCGTCTGCCTCGGCATCCCTATGAGCGAGCCGTGTGTCTATCGGATCGGCTGCAACGGCGCGCTCGGATGGTACTACATCGCCTTCGACCTCGGCCTATGCCCGGAGGTACCGTGCGCCAAATTCTCGTTCATAATCTATAAGACCGACCCCGGCATGAGGGCCGCCGCCGATAAGTACTACCGCATCTTCCCCGAATACTTCACGAAGCGAGCGGAGCGCGAGGGCAATTGGATGGCCTTCACGAAGGTCTCGTCGGTCAAGGGCTGGGAGGACTTCGGCTTTGCCTTCCATGAGGGCGATAATGACGTCGCCTGGGATGCCGAGCACGGCATCTGCGCCTTCCGCTACACCGAGCCGATGTCATACTGGATGTCTATGACAAAAGATGTCCAACGGACCCCCGAAAAAGCACTGGAAATGATTGACGCCGATTCCCGCCAGGATAAGGACATCGGAAAGCGGAATTGGGCCCTGGCGACCAAGTCCTCTCTCGAAGAGGATGACTCCGGCCGGCAGAGGATCCTCTTCTTCGACGCCCCCTGGTGCGACGGTGCGCTCTTCCTCCTGAATCCCAATCCCCGGATTCCAGGCACCACGAAGGCAAGTATCTCGTGGAGCAAGGAGATCGCGGACCGGCTCTACGGCGATCCATCGAAGCCCCAGCTTGCGGGCGAGTATCTGGACTCGGTCGAGATGGCCTCGGGGTACGTCAATACCCGCCGGGATCAGCTCAAGTACGCGATCCGACCACTTACATTCTGCCGGCGGACGAAAGCGCCGGCCGCACTCCAAATCCTGTCTACTTACGAGTTCGCCCGCTTCATGGAGGAAGACGTCCACCGCCGCGGGAAGCTCTTGATGGCGAACGGCGTCCCCGATCATTACGGATTCATGGCTCACCTGTTCGACGTCCTGGGCATCGAGACGAACTGGCTTGCGGACGGCAAGTATAACCCTATGCCCGACGAGGGGATGGACTTCCGGCGCACGCTGTGCCGTCAGAAGCCGTACTGCTTCCTGATGAACACGGACTACGAGAAGTTCGACCACTCGATGGTGGAGAAGTACTTCCAGCGATGCCTGTTCTGGGGGGTATTTCCCGGCTTTTTCAGCGCGAATGCGGCGACGAACTGTTACTTTGACAATCCTGCGCTGTATGATCGCGACCGCGATCTGTTCAAGAAGTACCTGCCGCTCATTCAGAAGATCGCCCGTGCGGGATGGGAGCCATTGACGATGGCTCGGTGTTCGGGTGCCGATATCGAGCGCTTCGGCCCGGGGAAGGACGGCACGCTCTACTTCACGATTCGCGGCAAGGGATCGAAGGCCGTTCTGACCCTTGATCCCAAGCTTGGTAAGCCCGTCTCCGCCGTCAAACTCCCCGCCGATCAGCCGCTGGCAATCAAGTCCACGGGGATAGAGGTGCCCCTGGATGAAGGAGAGGAAGCAGTAGTCGAGATAAGGAGGAAGTAGTGAAACGCTTTGCATTCATCATTCTGGCTATGATCGGATTTTCGGCCCAAGCCCAGGAGCCGAGTATGCAAATCCTGGAACGGAAGTTCCGGGATTTGCCGATGGAGACGCGGCAGTTCGTTCAGCCGCTGTTCTGGCTGCATGGGAATGAGAGTAAGGACCGGCTGAACTCCTATGTGGAGAAACTGGCCAAAGGCCAGAACGGTGGTTTCTGCGCGGAGTCGCGCCCTCACGACGATTGGCTCGGCCCTCGATGGTTTTCCGACCTGGACATCTGCCTGCAGGCGGCCAAGAAGAACAACCTCCAGATGTGGATCTTCGACGAGCGATGGTGGCCCAGCCAGACTGTCGCGGGGAAAGTCCCACCCGAGTACGCGGCAAAGCAGCTCGATGCGACGGCGATTCCTGTCGAGGGGCCGAGTCTGTTCTCGCAGGATGGTTTTGGCGGCGAAAGCCTCGTTGCCGTCATCGCCGGCAAGCTGGTCGAGGGCGGTATTGACCCCGATTCGCTCATTCGGCTGAACCCCGTGAACGGCATTGTCACCTGGGACGTGCCCGCCGGCAAATGGCAGGTGATGAAGTTCACCTGGGGACTCGCACCCAAGGCTCAGCAGAAGCACGACTTCATCGTTGACGGCGCGAGTCGGGACTGCGTTGACTGGTTCTTGAAGACCGTGTATCAACCGCACTTCGACCGGTTCAAGAATGACTTCGGCAAGACCATCATCGGCTTCTTCTACGACGAGCCGGAGACTCAGGGCGACTGGGGAACCGAGATGACCAATGTCTTCGCCGAGCGCTTTGTGGATGAGAAGAAGGCCCTCGCGGCATGGAAGTTCCAGCTCGCGGGGGACGAGCAGGTCGCCGGGAAGTATGCCTACGTGGATGCGCTCGCTGAGGTTTGGGGACGGACGATGTATGGCGGCATGACCAAGTGGTGCGAGCGGCAGGGAGTCCGATCAATCGGCCATTTCATGGAGCACGACGGCCTGTACCTGAAACGCGGCCTCGGCGCGCTCAATCTCTTCGACATGCAGAAGTATTGCTACATGGGCGGTATGGACCTCGTCTGCCGGCAGCTTTTCCCGGGTGAACGCCGAAAGGGCATCTACCAGCTTCCCAAGCTGACCAGCTCCATCTCGCACGCTTACGGGAAGCCTCAGCAGCTTGCGATGACCGAGATCTTCGGGGCATACGGCCAGGGGATCACCTACCCGCAGATGAAGTGGCTGCTGGACTGGCATCAGGTGAGCGGCGTCAACTTTATGATCCCTCACTCCTTCAACCCAAAAGCCCCGAATGATACCGACTGCCCGCCTTATTTCTACAACGGCGGCTTCGAGCCTCGATGGCCGCTTTATCGCATTTGGGCGGATTACAGCAATCGGCTGAGCCTGCTTCTCACCAGCGGCAGGCACGTGTGCCCCATCGCATTTCTCTTCTGCGGAAACAGCGCGCATGTGGGCAAGGCGGTCACTCCAGAGGACATGACGACCGCCATCCAGGACGCCACATACGACTGCGACTGGCTGCCATACGAGGTATTCGAGGGGCAGGCGGCGGTGTCATATAAGACACTCAGCCTCTATGATGAGAAGTACCAGGTGCTGATCGTCCCGCCGGTCGAGGCGATTCCGTATGCCACCATGGCGAAGGTGAAGGAGTTCTTCGACAAGGGCGGAGTTGTGATCGCATATGACTTCTTGCCTTCGAAATCCGCAACCCTCGGCCAGAATTCCGGCTTGATAGCATCCATCCGAGACGCGGTCTGGGGCACGAATCAGCCGAGCCTCACTGTGTGTAAGACCAATCCATATGGCGGGCGATCGTACTTCTTGCCGGCATCCGTGACCCCGGAGGACATTCAGCAGGTTCTGGCGGATGTGCCGTCGGGGCGAGCATCCCGATCCGTCGGGACGGGGATTCAGCCGGCGCTGGAGGTCCTGGAAGGAGACACGAATCACTGGCTGCATGTGCTCCACAGGGTGAGGTCGGGAAGGGACGTGTTCTTCGTCTGCAATCAGGACCACCAAGGCTCAGCGAAGCAGTTCAAGCTCAGGGTGAGGGCTGAGGGCGAGCCCGAGCGCTGGGATGCGATGCGGAATGAAATCGCCTCAATCCCATATAAGCGCATCAGCGCAGAGCAAGTCGAGTTCGACCTGACCCTCGAGCCATCGGAAAGCGTTCTCCTCGTCTTCCGGAAGGAGTTCGTTGCCAGGCCGAGTCTCAAGAAAGTGAGGGCCACCATTCCGGTTGTTCGAGAGGGCGCGGGTCGGAAGGCCGGGCTCAATCTGAGCGATTGCTCCTGGGTCTGGTATGCGGAAGGGGATCCGAAGACAAGCGCTCCTCCTGGGACACGCTGGTTCAGGAAAGAGATCGAGCTTGCCCGGTGGAAGATCCGTTCGGCTAGCATCCTTATCAGCGCCGATAACGAGTTCACCCTGCTTGTGAATGGAAAGAAGGCCGGGTCGAGCAGCGGGAATGACGCCTGGCGGAGTCCGACCGAGATAGACATTGCCAAACTCCTCAACACCGGGATTAACCTCCTGTCCATCGAGGCGAAGAATGGCGGCAGCGAGCCGAATCCCGCCGGGATCATCGGCCGCCTGCAGGTCGAGTTCGCCGAAGGAGATCCACTCACCGACTGCATAGACGGCACGTGGCAGGCATCCAGGGACTCGAAGGTCTGGGAGCCCGCGAAAGTCATCGGCAAGTTCGGAGATGCACCCTGGAACAGCATGTCAGGGATCACCAGGGAAGCGGACCCCTTCAAGGGCCGGTGCTCCTTGCCCAAGGAGTTCGTCCATGTCTACCTTGACATGGACGATGTCATAGAGGGGGCGAGCGTCAAGGTGAACGGCAAATTCGCCGGTGGGATGATCGGCAAGCCATTCCGTCTCAATATCACCAATCTCGTCAAACCGGGCGGCAACACCATCGAGATCGAGCCCTATGCGCCGAAGGAAGTACGGCTCCTGGTCTACTGATCGGCGTCCATCGGCGTGTATCGGCGGTCAAGCTTTCCGGCGAATCGGATAGCGGATGATCGTCTTGACGACCTTCGCGGTCGGACGAGTCAGATACTCCTCCTCGTGGATGCCTGCGATCTCGTAGCCGCTGTCCGCGATAAACTTGTGGAGCTTCTCGATGTTCGGGCCTTCCTCGGAGTACGGGCCGATGTGGAGTATCTCGGCGACTGTCCCATACTTCCATACCTCGATTCGCACATCGGGTTCAGGGACCTTCTTCGGTATCTCGGTCGTGCCCTCGGGGCTCGGCAGACCCCAATGGGCGGTCCATTCGTTCTTCGGCTTGATATGGGCATCGGGCCAACGCGCTCGCAAACCGCCTACCTTGAAATCCCCTTTGCCGGCCTTCTTGAGCTGGAACTTGAGGGTATACACAGCGCCGTATAACGCCGGGAACACCGACTCTCCCACGACATTCGGATCGCCCTTGCTCTCCACGACAGCCATGGTCTCATCCGGCTTCTCGATGATCACCGGCACTCCTGGTTTGAGCATGCTAGCCTCCTTGCCTTTGGCTTCTACGCCCGGAATGTGGTATCCTGCAAGCAATGCGTGGAGTAATGGAGTATGGGAGTAGTGGAGTAATGGGGAGGTATCTGCTGGTGATGCTAACGACGTTGATCTTGGGGGCGACTGCCCGAGCTGAGGAACTCAAGTTCAAGGAGGACTTCCTTCGCCGCCTGATTGCCGACGTTCCTACCATTATGAAGGATCAGGATCCCAAGACCGGGCGCTTCGGCGAGGGGATCTGGACTGTAAACGACCAGAATTCGATGTTCCCATTGGCAGTCGCATGGGCGACGAAGTCAGATGATAACCCTTACTACCGCGATCCCAAGGTGCTAAAGGCCATCGTCTTGGCGGGTGATGCCCTGATTGCTGATGCCAATGACAAAGGCCAGTGGGAGTTCCGCAAGAAGGACGGCTCGACCTGGGGACCAACCTACATGCCCTGGACCTACTACCGCTGGCTCAGGAGTTTCACGCTGATCAAAGACGGCATGTCACCCGAGGATCGCGAGCGCTGGGAGGATGCGGTGATTCTCGGCTACACCGGCATCTCCGAGACGCAGCTCACTCGCCTGGTGAATATCCCTACCTACCACGCGATGGGCTTGTACCTCGCCGGCAAGACCTTTGATCGGCCGGAGTGGCGCAAGCAGGCGAAGGACTTCCTTGCCAGAGTCATCGCAGCACAGGATCCAAGCGGCTTTTGGTCGGAGAACTTCGGGCCGGTGGTCAGGTATAACTCGGTCTACATCGAGGCCCTGGGCGCGTATTACTCGATCTCAGGGGACGAGATGGTCCTCCCGGCTCTTGCGCGGGCGGCGAAGTTCCATGCGAATCTCCTGTACCCCGACGGCTCGCTGGTAGAGACCCTCGACGAGCGCAATCCCTACCACGCGGGACTATGGTTCCCCAGTTCCGGGATGACCCTCAACCCCGAAGGCCGAGGCCTCGTTCTGCAGCAGCTCAACGTGCTCGTCAAGGGGGACAAGCCCATCGCCACCGATACCATGGCCGGCTATATCATGGATGGCCATGAGGGGTCTACAATCCCAACCGCCGGTGCAGCCGATCAGCGGACGTTCATGCTGGATGATGGCAAGGCCATGGTCCGCCGCGAGAAGCCCTGGTTCGTCTGCCTGTCGGCCTATCACTGCCCGATTCGGGACAGCCGCTGGATTCAGGACCGGCAAAACCTGGTGAGCATCTACCACGACAAGTGCGGGCTCATTCTTGGCGGCGGCAATACGAAGCTCCAGCCGCTGTGGAGCAACTTCACCGTGGGCGACGTGTCCCTCCTGAAGCATGCTCCCGGCGACATAGCACCCGATTTCAAGCCTAAAGGGGTCCTTTTTCACATTCCGACCGCCGCCTCGCTCAAAGTGACCGACCCAATCGGCCTGGCGCTCAAGTATGGGGAGGAGGACTGCTCCATCGAGGTCGAGCCGGTGGATGATTCCACGCTCCGAATTCATCTCAAAGCAACGACTCGTTCCGGGCTGCCGGTCGCCGCACGCCTGACCCTCATGCCCCATCTCGGCAAAGCAGTCCAGACTGAGAATGGATTCGATAAGGTCCTTGGCGAAGAGCCTTTTGCCATCTCTGATGCCGGCGGATGGATCGCCCACAATGGCTGGAAGCTCACTTTGCCGAAGGAGGCCTCGGTCGCCTGGCCGGTGCTCCCCCACAATCCGTACCGCAAGGACGGCTCGGCCACTATCGGAGAAGCTCGATTGGTGGTCTCCCTGCCGTTTGCGCCCGGTCGTGATCAGTACGTCCTGACTTTGTCAGTAGAGTGAATCCGACTGTTCACTGATCACCCTCTCCTGCCTACCCCAAATGGCGGTTGATACCTGGTACTATTACCAGTTTTTACGGAATTCATGAAACGCCTATTGACACACGGGAAAAAGCGAGTTATAATGTTTTTAATGCAATCGGGATAGTGCAGGTACGCACGCAGACTTGCAGTATTTCCCGCGCCCTGCGCACTGGTCCAAGACGGTATCCCAAACCGGACCTTGAGATGTCAAGTGCGCCCTCATGACCGAACCGACGGCGTCTTCCACTGCCGGCGATCTTCCGTAACGCGGCGTCAACGCCCTTCTCCACCAGTTTCCCCCTTGCCGGTATGTGCAGCCGTCTGTAGATGGCGCATCCCTTTAGCTTTCCGACAGTCGAATATGGCAGTGCCCGAAACGTGGTGTCATTCGTTGGCTACCCTGGCACTCCCATGAGGGAGTCCGGGTTAACTCTGCCGCCGAAGCCCTTAAGGGCTAATTCAAATCGGCGAGCAGTAAGGAAGGACGACGAAGATGGAAACGGCAAAGATGTTGAGGGTACTGCTGGGCGTGCTGATGTTCGGTACGCTTCTACTGGTGGCACTACAGGCTAGTGCAGAAGTGATCTTTGAGGACAACTTCGGCAGCGCAACCTTGGCGCCAGAGTGGCTGATAAGTCCCAGTACTAAGACCGTAGCTCCCTACGGGGGCAGTTACTCACTTACCGCTAATCCGGGGCACCTGCGCTACACCGTTGACGCCTATCAGACGGGCCGCACTCAGTCTACAGCTCCCGATCCGTACGGGAACTATTACGAGAAATCGCTTTGGCTGGTTCACCCGTTCTTCGGAGACCAATGGGTGCTCAAGTGGGCCGTGACTTACGACCTGCGCCCAGGTCAGCCGACGAACAACCGGAACACCACGTTCATGGTGAGGGAACCCGGCGACGATGGGCAGATGATGGCGATGGTTGCCCGCGGCATTGGCGCAAACGACAACAATCCGGGTGGTACCAATACCATGGATCTGTATACGGGCGCTCCGGGGGATTCGCCGACGCATGTGATATTCCCGCCATCGTCAGGGCCGATACCCCCCGATAGCTGGTATTTCGAGATAGAGCGCAACATGGATGCCATGACCATTCGGGCCAGCAATGACGGCAACAACTCAACCTTCGAGTACGTGCATGGGTATACCTTTCCTGCTGGCTACCTCGTGAATGAGCACCAGGATATCGAGTTCGAAGGCAACGGCTGGAAGGGTGACAACACCCTTCCGGGTTACGTTGACTTCGACTACATCAGGGCAGACGTGATTCCCGAACCATCCAGCCTGCTCGCTCTCGGAAGCGGCTTGGCCGGGCTCGGCGGAGTCTTCTTCAGACGCCGAAGGAGGTAACCTCTCGCCGTCGTTTCGAACAGCCCCCGGGTCCTCGGCCCGGGGGCTCTGCCGCCGAAGTCCTTAAGGGCCAATCCAAATCGGCGACAGTCTCCTAGGAAGGAGAAAAAGATGGCTCCCACAGCGACATGCCGGACACACCTCCGGGCGCCAGTGGCGTGGCCGCCTGTTCCTCATGGGCGAACGGCGGATGAGGCAAAGTGCAGTTGGATTGTGAAAGGAGGTGAATACCATGGGTGCTCTTGCAAATAAGCGCCTACTAGCACTCGTGGCGGCTACATGCGCGATCGGTCTGGGCGTGATGGCGCAGGGGGCTAGCTCCTCTGCCTCGTTCAGATCCTCTATCTGGCCGGTGACGCCAGCGTCGGGCACACTCAGTTACGAGCTCATCGGAGCGGGGTCGGAGGGCACCGGGTACTGGGAACGAACTGGGAACGCCTACGCCGAAGACCATGGCGATTGCGGTAGCTTTCCCTCTACACCCTCCGTATGGTGCGAGGGGGAAGCCATGGCATCCGCGTGGGAAACGGATGATCCGCCCAGGGGGGGCAGTGCATACGCCTCCAGGTCGGGCGTCACCAGTCCAATCCTGAGAGCCTGCAACTCGGGCAGCGAGAACGTTTCTGTCACGTTTTGGGGAACGTATTGGTACAAGGTCAGTACTTCCGCCGTGGGATCGGAACGGGCATCGGCCAATATTTGCATGAGCTGGATAGGATGTCCAGTCTGGAATCGCGTGTATGCAGGGGTGGGTGACTCCCATACGATAGAATTCTCTGACTATCTCCCCCAGTTTGCGCGGGTACTGGGCCCCGGTCAGTCCGTGTCGCTCTCGATTGACCCTGATGCGTGGGCCAGTGCGTTCACGCCGTCGCCACCGGACGACCCCGAACCACCTCCCCCCCCCCACCTCCGCCCATCAGCGCTGAACCATCGGGTTTGATTGCTCTCGGAAGCGGCCTGGCCGGACTCGGCGGGCTCATCTTCCGACGCCGGAGGAGGTAACCTCTCGCAGTCATTTCGAACAGCCCCCGGGTCATTGCCCGGGGGCTCTGCCGCCGAAGTCTCGAAGGACTAATCCAAATCGGCAGTGGGGCAAAGGGGGAGAAAAAGATGAAACAGCAAGTGGTAAGAGCAGTACTTGTCGGAGCGATGGTAATGGCCATGGTGGTATGTGCTGCGGCAGCAGATGCCGGAAACATCGTGTTGGAAAATCCGGTGAGTAACATGAACACAAATATCGACTGTATTGACAACACCGGATACTTCACCATGAACGACATGCTTGGGCAGTCATTCACTGCGCCCGCCAACCGCCTGATATCGGCCCGGATGATGCTTTACGCTGAGCCCCACCCTGCGGGTGGACGCATCGTATGTCCTGAAGTTCGTTTCCTGATATTCGGTGCGGATGACGCCGGCCACATCGATGTCAACAATCCCGCCTACACAGGACCGCGGTTCACCATTCCTGGAAGTGTCAATCACTACTACAGCGCGGCATTCTTCTCACTCGGCAATGTGGATGACGTTTGGCTGCAGGCTGGGCGGAACTACTACTTTGCCGTGAGCGTCCGCGACAACAGAATCCCGAATTCCGAGCCGGTCGTCGTCGTGGGGGGGGACGTGTACGGTGTTGACAAGTTCCCAGGGCACGTCGAGGTCGTTTCCGTGTCGAACACGGTTCGTCCCTATTCCGAGTCTGTGGACGCGATTTTCAGGCTCGAGTTCGTCCCCGTCCCCGAGCCATCCAGCCTTCTTGCCCTCGTAAGCGGCCTGGCCGGACTCGGCGGAGTCTTCTTCAGGCGCCGGAGGAGGTAGCCTCTCGCCGTCATTTCGAACGGCCCCCGGGTCCGCGCCCGGGGGCCTCTGCCGCCGAAGTCCCGAGTTCCTCGAGGGGCAAATCCAAAACGGCGACAGTCTCCTAAGGGAGGAGAAGAAGATGAAACAGCAAGTGGTAAGAGCAGTATTTGTCGGAGCCATGGTAATAGCCATGGTAGTAGGACTAGGCGTCAACGCCGAGGCAGACCCCTATGAACAACTGGCTGATGGACGTTACAGATACACGCAAGCTGACATGAGTATGGGAGTGATTGACTCTCAGGGCAACCGGAGTACCTATTTCAAGGCTCAGCAGTTCAACACCGCAAATACCACCGAGGTAATTGTAAGCCCCAAGCTTGTTGATCTCCTAAACACTATAAGCGTAACAGTTAATAAGCCAGTTACCATTGTATCAGGTTACAGGCCCTCAGATTCGGATTCAGCACACGCATATGGGCTTGCTGCAGATATCTATTACGAGGACTCAAGCTCGTATTCACTTTCTAAGCTCCTGTACGAAAAGGGGTTTAGAGGCGTTGGCACTTACTACAACAACGATTGGTCAAGTACGAACACTGCTCACGGAGATGTAAGGGGATTACACGACAATTGCGGTGACTATTCCTCTGGCGGGACATATAGTAGCCAAGCATCATGGACAGGGTGGGATAGTACTTCTGGAACAGAGGTGAGAGATTGGGATTACACTGCAAAACCGGGACATTTTACCTGGGACAGCAACGGCCAACCATATCCTGGTGGCGGTACTGGAATGTATCCCGAACCCTCGAGCCTGCTCGCCCTCGGAAGCGGACTCGCCGGCATCGGCGGAGTCTTCTTCAGACGCCGGAGGAGGTAACCTCTCGCCGTCATTTCGAACAGCCCCCGGGTCCGTGCCCGGGGGCTTCTTGTGCCTGTGAGCCTCAGAAATCCGGCGGGAGGTTCTTGGCCAGATAGTTGTCAAGAACGACCTTCATTAATGTCTGGCCCGACCGGAGGCCCAATCGCTTAGCCAGGAAGTCATACCCGTCTATGACCTTCCGATTAAGCCTGATGGACGTCTTCACTTTTTCAAGCAAGCGTGGGTCTACCTCGGCCTTAACCTTTGGCTGTTTCTCCCACCATGCATCCAGCTCTTCCTCGGTTTTGAAGTGAGGAATCTGAGGATCATAGTCTTCGAACGTTGGGTACTCGCGCTCCTCCTCGCTCTGATCGCCAACCCTGCTACTGACCATTGCCAAGAGCAGCAGGTCTAGACGGCGTGCAACCCTCTCCAGGTCTTGCTGTCTTGCAAACGCCCGCCGCCTTTTCCTCTTGGTCCTCGCCGTGCCAACCGGTGACATGCTTTCGGTGCAGTACATGTATTCGGCGCCCGCATCCCTCAACACTAGATCACGAAGTTTGCGGTATAGCTCCTGCTTCGTGGATTCCTCTCCCTGCTGTTGATCTCTTGTCATTCTTACACCTCGTGGACTGAGAATATCCGCACCCGGCCTTGGCCTTTGAGCACAAACCAGACTATCAACCTGCCTTGCCTTGCGCCGTAGACCCGGTTGCCATATCGGTCCGGCCTTCCTTTGATGTATTCCTTGGCCTGCCTGACTATGTCCTCAAGGAGTTCCAAGTCTATATGAGGATGCCTTGTCTGCATATGCCCTGTATTGTTCGCGTCCCATTCAAACATTCGGACTTTGATAGACATGGGTGGGAAAGTTCCCTCGGATTAATTGTATATACAAATTGTACCACATTCTGCCAAGATGTCAATCATTACTCTCAACCGGCAGGAAACTTGCCCGGGGGCGGTGTATTGTTTGGTGGCGGTATGGGAGTTTGGGAGTATGGGCATGCTTGAGGACCAATACAGAGACGCGGCTAACCTGAATGCCCGAATCGAACTCCATGCCCGGTTCAGCGCCAACCGGGTTCCCTGGCCTCGATGGGTCTTCGATCACCTCGATATACCGCCAACTGGGACGATTCTGGAACTCGGGTGCGGTCCCGGAACTCTCTGGGCCGAGAATGGGGATCGCATCCCTGCCGGCTGGAGTATCACGCTTTCGGACTTTTCTCCTGGCATGCTGGAGGAGGCCCGGCAAAACCTGTCGGCGGTTGACCACGAGTTCAAGTATGCGGTCATAGATGCCCAGGATATCCCCCTGCCGGATAAGAGCGTGGATGCCGTGATAGCAAATCACATGCTCTACCACATTTCGGACAGGCCAAAGGCGCTTGCCCAGATATGCCGGGTATTGCGGCCTGGAGGTCAGCTCTATGCCACGACGAACGGCATGGATCACATGCGCGAATTGGACGAACTCCTGAGCCGCGTGGGAGTCACACCTTCTGTTGCTCACAATCCATTCAAGCTGGAAAACGGCCGGGAAGAGCTTGCTGCCTGGTTTACAGATATCGAGGTTTGCCGGCATGAGGATCATCTCAACGTAACCGAGGCCGAGCCGATCATGAATTACATCCTCTCCGATCTCTCACCGGATGATTCCCAACTAGGAGAGATACGGCGGGTCGTGGAAGGGGAAATCGCCCTCCATGGCGCATACTACATCACCAAGTCATCTGGTATGTTTATTGCACGTCGGCAGATCTGACGTATGGACCTCCCGTTGGGTAAACGGCTCAAAATGGCCGGAGGGAGAAAGCTATGGTGCAGTACCTCGTAATGGACGAGACCCGTGTGCTTCCTTACTGCCTTCACGGCGGGCCGATCCCCGTGAGCGACTTGGCTCATCCGGAGGAAGCGCGCGCCCGCGTCGAGGCCGAGAAGGGATTGCCGCACGGCCCAATCGTGGAGTTCCTGCGAGGAGTCTCGCGGGTCTACGGTGCGTGCGGTGTCATGGCCGTTGACGGAGATGTGGTTATCGGCAAGATTCGCTTTGCGCCCGTGAGTCTCTTTCCTGCCATCACGTCTGCCTGCGTACAGAGCGAAGATGGGGTAAGTGCAATCGCGGCCATAGACCTCAAGAGGCTGACTCCGAAGGAAGATCTCTCCCCGAAGTCCCTCTTCCTCTGGTGCATCCAGATAGTCCCAGAGTACGGCAGGCAGGGCATCGGAATGAACCTGCTTACGTTCATGATCGCCTGGGCGCGGGAGAACGGCTGGGAGGAGATACAGGCGTTGGCCAGCAGGCACATTCGCCCTCTGCTTGATTGGACCGGCCTGCCGAGCATAGACCGCCTCCGCCGGCTCGGGTTCCGTGAGGTCGGCCATTCCGTCAACGATGAACTGAGAAAAGGGGTGGTTGCCATGCGGGGAGGGTATCACGGGGAGGACGTCCGCCGGCAGTGGGACTCCTATACTGATCTCTCCGATGACGAAGCCTCCTGGGTTTACGAAGCCGTTCTGAATCTCTCGAAGGAGTAAGAGTATGAAATCAGAACTTCTCAAGCGCTATTCGGGCAATCCGATATTGACTTACAAGGACCTGCCCTATCACGTGAACGCCGTCTATAATCCCGGGGCGGTGAAGCTCGGGGACAAGTATGTCCTGGTGCTGCGGGTCGAGGACGGCCGCCGGGACAATGACCTTCATGTCGCCATGAGCGACGACGGCATCCATTTCAAGATCAATCCCTCGCCCATCGAGATCCCCGGCACTGAGATCGAGCAGGCCTGGGAGAAGCATCGGTATGACCCGCGAATCACCTGTCTCGAAGGCGCTTACTACATCGCTTACTGCGCCCAGACCATGACGGAGACCGTGCGAATCGGCCTCACCCGAACGACCGACTTCAAGACCTTCGAGCGGATGCCGTTCATCACGTCGCCGTGGAGCCGAAACTGCGCCCTCTTCCCGGAGAAGATCGGCGGTCGGTATGCCCGCCTGGAGCGGCCCATGAGCGGGAACGATGCGATCACCTTCATCTCCTACTCGCCGGACCTCGTCCATTGGGGCGATTGGCAGCCGATCAACCTGCAGGTCGAGACCTGGATGCGCGAGAAGTGGGGCATCGGCCCGACGCCGATCAAGACCGACAAGGGCTGGCTGCAGATCATCCACGGCGTCTGGTTCGCATGCAATGTCGTCTACCGGCTGGGCGTCGTGCTGCTCGACCTTGAAGACCCGACCGAGGTCATCGGGCAGTGCCCGGAGTTCATCCTGACGCCGAGGGAGCCGTATGAGCGATGCGGCGAGGTGCCGAACGTCGTCTTCTGCAATGGGGCGATTCTCGAACCGGACGGCGAGTTGAAGGTCTACTATGGGGCGGCGGATACCTGCATCGGCCTGGCCACTTGCCGTATAGATGATCTGATCGAGGCTTGCCTGGAGGGTATTCGGCCGCCAAGAACGATTGCCTATTGACAAGCGTCCCGCTCGGATGTACTGTGTACGCAGAATCTATCTCAGCAGGAGGTATACGTTCATGGTAAGGAAACATGCGATTTACGCTTTGACCATCTGTACATCGCTCGCGCTGGTGGGGGTTCTTGCCGGCTGCGGAGGAGGAGGTGGCGGCGGGATTTCCATGCTGTCGGACAAGATCACATTCGTGAGCAACCGGGACGGCGGCAACAACGAGATCTACGTGATGAACTCGGACGGGAACCAGACCAGGCTCACGTACAATGCGGCTGAAGATCACAGTCCCGCGTTCAGTCCAGACGGCTCGAAGATCGCATTCTGTACCTACCTGGGCAGCGGCAACCATGAGATCTACGTGATGAACTCGGACGGGACCGGCCAGGCCAACCTTACGAACAATGCGGCCGACGATTATGATCCGGCGTTCAGTCCGGACGGCTCGAAGATCGCATTCTCTACCTACCGGGGCAGCGGCAACTACGAGATCTACGTGATGAACTCGGACGGGACCGGCCAGGTCAACCTTACGAACAATGCGGCCTACGATTATGATCCGGCGTTCAGTCCTGACGGCTCGAAGATCGCATTTGAAAGCCAACGGGACGGCAACTATGAGATCTACGTGATGAACTCGGACGGGAGCGGCCAGGTCAACCTTACGAACAATGCGGCCGACGATTATGATCCGGCGTTCAGTCCTGACGGCTCGAAGATCGCGTTCGCCAGCGACCGGGACGGCAACGAGGAGATCTACGTGATGAATTCGGACGGGAGCGGCCAAGCCAAGCTTATGAGCAATGGTTATCAGCCCGCGTTCAGTCTGGACGGCTCGAAGATCGCGTTCGCCAGCAACCGACACGGCAACTCGGAGATCTACGTGATGAACTCGGACGGGACCGGCCAGACCAACCTTACGAACAATCCGGCCCAGGACGACCACCCCGCTTTCGGCATCGCCAGCCCGTAGATCGCCGCAGTCACGAGCGAGCCGAGGCCGGCAACCTTCCGGAGCCGGACGACGAGCTGAAGGTCTACTACGGCGCGGCGGATACCTGCGTCGGCCTTGCGACGGCACAGGTGGATGACCTGATCGAAGCCTGCCTGGAGGGCATAAGGCCGGCCGGGATCATTGCTTATTGACATCTTGCCTGCCTGGATGTACTGTGTACGAGGAATCCATTTCAGAAGGAGGTATCGGTTCATGGGAAGGCAACACGTAGTGTACGCTTTGACCACCTGTGCGGTACTCGCGCTGGTGGGGGTTCTTGCCGGCTGCGGAGGAGGTGGCGGCGGGCCTTCCGTGCCGTCGGAGAAGATCGCGTTCGAGAGCAACCGCGACGGCAACTGGGAGATCTACGTCATGAACTCGGACGGGACCGCCCCGACCAGGCTTACGAACAATGCGGCCTTGGATCTTTATCCCTCGTTCAGCGCGGACGGCTCGAAGATCGCGTTCGTGAGCGGCCGGGACGGCAACAACGAGATCTACGTCATGAACTCGGACGGGACCGGCCAGACCAGGCTTACGAACCATGCGTTCGGGGATCTTGCTCCCGCGTTCAGCGCGGACGGCTCGAAGATCGCGTTCGAGAGCAACCGGGACAGCCAGTGGGAGATCTACGTGATGAACTCGGACGGGAGCGCCCCGACCAGGCTTACGAACAATGCGGCCAGGGATGAGTTTCCCGCGTTCAGTCCGGACGGCTCGAAGATCGCGTTCGAGAGCAACCGGGACGGCCAGTGGGAGATCTACGTGATGAACTCGGACGGGAACGGCCAGACCAACCTTACGAACAATGCGGCCTACGATAGTGATCCCTCGTTCAGTCCGGACGGCTCGAAGATCGCATTCACGAGCGGCCGGGACGGCAACGAGGAGATCTACGTGATGAACTCGGACGGGACCGGCCAGACCAACCTTACGAACAATGTGTATGACCTTGATCGTGAGCCCGCGTTCAGTCCGGACGGCTCGAAGATCGCGTTCATGAGCTACCGGGACGTCAACGAGGAGATCTACGTCATGAACTCGGACGGGAGCGGCCAGACCAACCTTACGAACAATGCGGCCAGGGATGAGGATCCCTCGTTCGGCATTGCCAGCCCGTAGATCGCCGCAGTCACGAGCTGAGCGAGTTCAGGCCGCAAGCTTCCGGAGCCGGACGGCGAACTGAAGGTCTACTACGGCGCGGCGGATACCTGCGTCGGCCTTGCGACCTGCCGCGCTGATGGTCTCATACAGGCATGCCTGGACGGGGTCAAGCCGCCTAGGATCATGTCGTACTGAACATGACACCGCCCCTGCGTCGCTCCGCGCTGGTCATTTGACATTCGGCTTGCCTAGCGGTACTGTATTCGAGGAATCCATCTCACGAGGAGGTATACGTTCATGGTAAGGAAACATGCGATTTACGCTTTGACCATCTGTACATCGCTCGCGCTGGTGGGGGTTCTTGCCGGCTGCGGAGGAGGCGGCGGGCCTTCCGTGCCGTCGGAGAAAATCGCGTTCACGAGCTCCCGAGACGGCAACTACGAGATCTACGTGATGAACTCGGACGGGAACGGCCAGACCAACCTTACGAACAATGCGGCCACGGATGAATTTCCCTCGTTCAGCGCGGACGGCTCGAAGATCGCGTTCACGAGCTCCCCAGACGGCAACTACGAGATCTACGTGATGAACTCGGACGGGACCGGCCAGACCAGGCTTACGAACAATGCGGCCTCGGATGCATTTCCCTCGTTCAGCGCGGACGGCTCGAAGATCGCGTTCGCGAGCTCCCGAGACGGCAACTACGAGATCTACGTCATGAACTCGGACGGGAGCGGCCAGACCAACCTTACGAACAATGCGGCCGGGGATTATCGTCCCTCGTTCAGTCCGGACGGCTCGAAGATCGCGTTCGCGAGCGACCGGGACGGGAACCGCGAGATCTACGTCATGAACTCGTACGGGAACGGCCAGACCAGGCTTACGAACAATGCGGCCGACGATTATCTTCCCGCGTTCAGTCCGGACGGCTCGAAGATCGCGTTCACGAGCGTCCGGGACGGCAGCAACAACGAGATCTACGTCATGAACTCGGACGGGACCGCCCCGACCAGGCTTACGAACAATGCGGCCGTGGATTATCGTCCCGCGTTCAGTCCGGACGGCTCGAAGATCGCGTTCACGAGCGACCGAGACGGCAACGACGAGATCTACGTGATGAACTCGGACGGGAGCGGCCAGACAGACATTACGAACAATGCGGCCAGGGATTCTGATCCCTCGTTCGGCCTTGTCGGCCCGTAGATCGCCGCAGTCACGAGCGAGCCCAGGCCGCAGGCTTCGGGAGCCGGACGGCGGGCTGAGGGTCTGCTGCAGCGCGGCGGACACCTGCATCGGCCTGGCCACTTGCCGTATAGATGATCTGATCGAGGCTTGCCTGGAGGGTATTCGGCCGCCAAGAACGATTGCCCATTGACAAGCGTCCCGCTCGGATGTACTGTGTACGCACAATCTATCTCAGCAGGAGGTATACGTTCATGGTAAGGAAACATGCGATCTACGCTTTGACCATCTGTACATCGCTCGCGCTGGTGGGGGTTCTTGCCGGCTGCGGAGGAGGAGGAGGCGGGCCTTCCGTGCCGTCGGAGAAAATCGCGTTCACGAGCGACCGGGACGGCAACTGGGAGATCTACGTCATGAACTCGGACGGGACCGGCCAGACCAACCTTACGAACAATGCGGCCTCGGATGAATTTCCCGCGTTCAGCGCGGACGGCTCGAAGATCGCGTTCGCGAGCGACCGGGACGGCAACAACGAGATCTACGTCATGAACTCGGACGGGACCGGCCAGACCAGGCTTACGAACAATGCGGCCCTGGATTCTGATCCCTCGTTCAGCGCGGACGGCTCGAAGATCGCGTTCGCGAGCGACCGGGACGGCAACATCGAGATCTACGTCATGAACTCGGACGGGACCGCCCCGACCAGGCTTACGAACAATGCGGGTTACGATTATGAGGTGGCGTTCAGCCCGGACGGCTCGAAGATCGCGTTCGCGAGCGAGCGAGACGGCAAGTTCGAGATCTACGTGATGAACTCGGACGGGAGCGCCCCGACCAACCTTACGAACAATGCGGCCGCCGCGGATTATCTTCCCGCGTTCAGTCCGGACGGCTCGAAGATCGCGTTCGCGAGCCAACGGGACGACAACCGCGAGATCTACGTCATGAACTCGGACGGGAGCGGCCAGACCAACCTTACGAACAATGCGGCCTGGGATTATGTTCCCGCGTTCAGTCCGGACGGCTCGAAGATCGCGTTCGGCAGCTACCGGGACGGGGACTTCGAGATCTACGTCATGAACTCGGACGGGAGCGGCCAGACCAACATTACGAACAATGCGGCCTCGGATTCTGATCCCTCGTTCGGCGTTGTCGGCCCGTAGATCGCCGCAGTCACGTGCTGGGCGAGCTTGGGGAGCCGGGCAGCCATTTAAGGGTCTGCTACGGAGCGGCGGATACCTGCATCGGCCTTGCGACGTGTCAGGTAGACGACCTGATAGAGGCATGCCTGGAGGGCGTAAAGCCGGCACGCAGTATCTCGTGTTGAACGCGCAAGGTTGAGCTTGACATCTTGCATGATGGGTCGTACAGTGTGCAAGGGACTGTCGCAGCGGCGCCTGCGCTGGAACAAGGCGCGTTGCTTCGTCGCGCTATAAACACCAGGAGGTGTATCCATGAGCCGGAGGATTGTAGGACAGGTTTTTGCCATTTGTGCTGTGCTCGTTCTGGCGGGGGTTCTTGCCGGGTGCGGAGGAGGAGGCGGGGGGCCTTCCGTGCCGTCGGAGAAGATCGCGTTCACGAGCGACCGGGACGGCAACAGCGAGATCTACGTCATGAACTCGGACGGGACCGCCCAGGCCAACATTACGAACAATGCGGCCGTGGATTGGTTTCCCGCGTTCAGTTCGGACGGCTCGAAGATCGCGTTCGTGAGCGACCGGGACGGCAACTACGAGATCTACGTCATGAACTCGGACGGGAGCGGCCAGACCAGGCTTACGAACAATGCGGCCTCGGATCATCTTCCCTCGTTCAGTCCGGACGGCTCGAAGATCGCGTTCATAAGCGACCGGGACGGCAACAACGAGATCTACGTCATGAACTCGGACGGGACCGCCCAGACCAGGCTCACGAACAACGCGGCGTCCGACATGGCTCCTGCGTTCAGCCCGGACGGCTCGAAGATCGCGTTCGCGAGCTACCGGGACGGCAACTGGGAGGTCTACGTGATGAACTCGGACGGGAGCGGCCAGACCAACCTTACGAACAATGCGGCCCTGGATTATCTTCCCGCGTTCAGCCCGGACGGCTCGAAGATCGCGTTCGACAGCTTCCGAGACGACAACGACGAGATCTACGTCATGAACTCGGACGGGACCGCCCCGACCAACATTACGAACAATGCGGCCGTGGATTATTATCCCGCGTTCAGTCCGGACGGCTCGAAGATAGCGTTCACGAGCTACCGGGACGCCGAAGGAGAGATCTACGTGATGAATTCGGACGGGACCGCCCCGACCAGGCTTACGAACAATGCGGCCCGGGACGAGCACCCCGCTTTCGGCACTGCCAGCCCGTAGATCGCCTGTCCGGCCGGAAGGGATAGTGTCATACTAGATGCCAACAACCCATCGCATCGAGCCTGAGATCGCGAACCTGCATGGGAAGATCTCCCGCGACTTCAAGCCCATCCTGACTATCGAGCCGGGGGACAGCATCCTGGCGAAGACCTTGTGCTATCGGTGGGGATTCGGGCCGCCGCTGACCCCCGGCACTCTCCCGCAGATCATCCCGCTTGATGAGCGCAAGGATCCCGAGCACGACGGCGATATGGCCCTGGATGGCCCGATTGCCGTCAAAGGCGCTCAGCCGGGAATGACCCTGGAGGTCAGCATAGACGAACTGGAGGTCGGTTCGTATGGGGTCGTGAGCACCGACACGTCGGAGCGCAATCGGCGGCTCGGCCTGGAGGACGGATTTGCGGTGACATCGTGGGAGTTCGACCGCGATAAGGGCATCGCGATCAGCAATACCGGGTTTGCCATCAAGATCAATCCCTTCCTCGGATGGCTTGGAGTTGCACCCGCTGAGCCGGGGTATCACTCTAATCACTCGGGCCGTCGGATCGGCGGCAATCTGGACTGCAAGGAGTTGGGCGCAGGCACGAAGCTCTACCTCCCCATCGAAGTCGAAGGGGCGCTGTTCTCATTCGGCGACGGGCATGCCACTCAGGGTGACGGCGAGATCTGCGACACGGCGATCGAGTGCCCGATGGACGTCTGCCGCCTGACCCTGAACTTGAGGGATGACATGCCGCTGGAATGGCCGATTGCCAGGCTGCCGGGCGCGTGGATTACCTTCGGCTTCCATGAGGACCTGACCGAGGCGATGTACGTAGCGACGAGTAACATGCTGGACTTGATGGTCGAGAAGCTCGGCGTCTCCCGCAAGGAGGCATACATGCTCGCAAGCCAGGTCGTAGACCTGCGGATCACTCAGATTGTCAACCCGACCTATGGCGTCCATGCAGTCTGGGCGGATGATACCCTCGTACTCAATGGAAAATAGGAGATCACGGTGATTAGAATCGCATTCATCGGTGCGGGGAGCGTTGGGTTCACCCGACGGCTGCTCATGGACATCCTGGCCGTGCCGGAGCTCAGAGATGCCCAATTCCGGCTCATGGACATCTCGGCGGAGAACCTGGAGATGGCCAAGAACCTTTGCGCCAAGATGGTTAGTGACAACAATCTGCCTGCCAAGGTCATCGCCACAATGGGCCGCAAGGAGGCCCTGCGAGACGCCGATTACGTCATCACCATGGTGAGGGTCGGCGGGCTGGAGGCGTTCGCTCATGACATCGAGATTCCGCTGAAGTATGGAGTTGACCAGTGCGTTGGCGATACCCTCGGGCCGGGCGGAATCTTCTATGCCCTGCGGACGATCCCCGTGCTGATGGACATCGCCGCTGACATGCGCGAGGTCTGCCCGAACGCTCTCTGGCTTAACTACTCGAATCCCATGGCGATGAACACGTGGGCTGTTCGGAAGGCGGGCGGAGTCAAGATCATCGGCCTGTGCCACGGCGTTCAGGGCGGCGCAGGTCAGATCGCCAATGCACTCGGCATCCCGTATGAGGAGCTGGAGTACGTCTGCGCGGGGATCAATCATCAGACGTGGTTCATCAAGGTCGCGCACAAGGGCGTTGATCTGACCGACAAGGTGCTCGCCGCCTTCAAGAAGGACGAGCAGATGATGAAGAGCGAGAAGCTCAGGATAGATGTGCTTGAGCGATTCGGCTACTATTCGACCGAGTCGAACGGCCACCTCAGCGAGTACCTGCCCTGGTATCGCAAAGGATCGGATGAGCAGAAGGCCCGCTGGATGGACTACTCCTACTGGGCGGGCGGCGAGACCGGCGGCTACCTCCGCGTGTGCCGTGAGGGCCGGACCTCGTACAAGGAAAATTACCCGAAGTGGATGTCCGGCGAGCTGGACCAGATCCCGCTTGGGAATCGCTCGCACGAGCACGGGTCATACATAATCGAGGCGCTGGAGACCGGCCGGCGGTATTGGGGTTGCTTCAATGTAGGCAACACGGGGCTGATTACCAATCTGCCGGACGGATGCACTGTGGAACTGCCGTGCATCGTGGACTCGAACGGCATCCAGCCGACCTTTGTCGGCGATCTCCCGCTCCAGTGCGTCCCGACTCTCGGGACGAGCGTGAACGTCCAGCGGATGGCGATCGAGGCGGCACTCACCGGCGACAAGAACCTTGTGAAGCTGGCGGTTCTCCATGATCCGCTCACCAGCGCAGTCCTGACTCCCGATCAGGTCTGGGCAATGGTAGATGAGATGCTCGAGGCGCTCCAGCCTTGGCTTCCCCAATTCCAGGGTTAAGGCCCTGGGCCCGGATGCTCAGTAAGCCATAGGCCGGACAGTCTCATACCGTCTGTGTCGAGGGGGCAGTATCCCCAAATCATTGTGGTGGGGGAGAGTTAGGCTTAGACTGTCCGTTTTGATACGTATAGGTCCGCTGATTGCCGTTCGCATCCACCATAGAGGACACCCGCCCGAGAGTATCATAGTTTATGCGGTGGGTGCTCGCACCGCCTTTTCCGGATGGATTCGGCACGGACACCGAGGATAGGAACGGTCGGCCGTTGACCGCCGTGTAGCCGTACATGCAGGCGGCACTGGTGGGCTGGTTGATTAGCGATACCCCGAGAAGGCAGGTTGCGCCTGCCGCAGGTCCGAAGGCATACTTGATCTGGCCGCTGGGAGCACCCTTCGCATCATATGAGGTTGCGGTGGAAAGGTATCCGACGGAATCGTAAGTTAGTTTCAGGAGCAGTAGGTCTCTGTCGCTGACTATCCTGTCCAGTCGGTTTGCCACGTCGTAGTAAATCCTCACCGGACCTCCGACGTTTCCCTTTACTTGCATATAACGGTAGATATTTGGATTGCTTTGCGTGGGGCACAATACCCAGGTTATTCCGTCGGAGACCGTGATGCCGATCCAATCCCAGCGTCCGGGTATTTTACCGGGCTGGCCTTTGATAACGGAAGGCGTCCCGGGAGCCGCCTTCAAGCTGCCGGTTGGGACACCGTCTTTAAGCTCGGGTGTCAACTCCTCCTTAGCCCCGTTATAGTGGAAAATGGTGATCTTGCCCCAGGTCGGCTCACTTGGACCGACCGCGACTGTGTCGAAGCCGTGGGCCCATCCCGTCGAGAATCCCGGCGAGCCGCGGCCTTGCACTGCAAGTGCGGTACGGTAGACGCGGAAAAAGCCGACGGTGGGGCCGGTTGGATTCTTGACCCAAAGATCAGCTTCCGGTTCGTTCTCATAAGCGCCCGTGCCGAGGACAACGAAGCTTGCCGCGGATGGACCGTTTGGGCCTGTCGGGCAGGAGTCCTTGCGGACTGAATCCTCAGCCCATGGTGGGGCAATGCTGCTGGCTATCCCGTTTGGGGCAGGCGCAGGTGGTCCCTTTCCATCCGCGCCGGGGGCGTTCGGCGTTTCAGCCTGCAAGGCGATGGCCAGGCATAGAATACCGACGATGGCGATACAGCGTCTCATTATACTCCCTCCTGCACGGTTTCTGATCACATTCTACCCGCCCTGGAAGGAAAGCGCAACTATTCTGCAGGTCGGGTGGAGGACCTGGCTGGGGACAAGCCCGAGCTGTCCCTACGTGATATGCAGCAGCATTCAGAAATCGGCAGCCGCTTCTCAATTGTCTATGTCAGGAGCTGTCATAGAGACTATGCTCTTGCCAGCCCCAATCCGATCTCCTCGCTGCCGATCTTCACCTTGGAGAGAGAGTCCGTGGACTCGGTGAGCGAATTCGCGAGGGTCTCCTGGCGGATGTACTCCTCGTGCGCGCGGATGGCCTCCCCGAGCATGCCGTCGGTTCGGTACTCGATGGTTATCCGGTCGTCCACATTGAAGCCGGATTCCTTGCGCATGTTCTGAATCTGCCTCACCAGATCGCGCACTAGCCCCTCCTGAACCAATTCCTCGGTGAGGGCCGTGTCCACGGCAACGACCGTCCCCGCCTCCTCGGCGCATGACAGGCTCTCGGGCGTGATTGTCTCGACCGTCAACTCGCCCGGCTCGAGGGTGATCGTCTCGCCCTCGACCTGCAGGGTGACGCTCTCGCCTGCGGAAACCTCATTTTGGGCGAGGGCCGCCTGGATCTTCGGCATGAGCTTCCCATACTTCGGCCCCAGGAGCGAGAAGTTCGGCTTGACGACGTGCTTGACCAGGCTCGACGCATCCTCGACTATCATGAGCCCCTTGATGTTCAACTCCTCCAATATCTGGCGCTCATTTCGTTCGACTGCTTCACGCTCGATCTTGCTCGATGGCTTGATTGTGAGCATCGCGAGCGGCTGGCGGACCTTCATCCCGCCAGCATTCCGAGCAGCCCGCCCAAGGCGCACGACTTTCATCACGGCGGACGTCTCCTCCATCAGCCGCCGGTCAATCAGCGACTCATCCGCGACCGGCCAGTCGCACAGATGGACGCTCTCCGGCGCACCGGGCGAAACCGACCGCACCAGGTTATGGTACATCTCCTCGGCGGTGAACGGCATTATCGGCGCGAGGAGCTTGCTGAGCGTCACCAGCACCTCGTAGAGCGTGGAGTACGCCGATTGCTTATCCTCGTCCGACTCGCTCTTCCAGAACCTTCGCCTGCTCAGCCGGACGTACCAGTTCGAGAGGTCGTCCACGAACGCATCCACCGCCTGAGTCACGTGCGCCGCATCGTAGTTCTCCAGGGCGTGCGTTGTCTCTGCGACCAGCGAATGCAGCCGGGAGAGAATCCAGCGGTCGCAGTCGGACCTGTCTGACCTGTCGGACGAGTCTGACGGAAGCCACTGATCCACGATGGCATAAGTCACAAAGAACGAATACACATTCCAAAGCGTCAGCAGATTCCGCACGACCTCCGAGCCCTTGCCATAGCCGAAGTTGAGGTTGTTCTGGATGTTCGACCCGGCGTAGATCCACCGCATCACATCCGCACCCATCTTTTCGACCGCCTCGTCGAACCAGATGGCGTTTCCATGGCTCTTGTGCATCGGGCGGCCATTCTCGTCGTGGACCTTCTCGTACACCAGCACCGACTTGTAGGGCGACTTGCCGGTGAGAGTCACGCTCATAAACATCATGGCATAGAACCACAAGCGGATTTGCTCGCGCATCTCGGTGACGAACTCGGCGGGGAACCACTTCTGCCAGTACGAGTTGTCCTGGTCCAGATAGCCCATCGTGGAGAACGCGACGATCCCCGCATCCAGCCAGCAATCTCCGACCTCAGGGATCCTCTCGGCGGTGTCCCCGCATGCCGGACACTTGATCTTGACGTCATCTATCCACGGGCGATGGAGTTCCTTCAGCCCCTCGATCCCGCAGACCGCCCGCTCCTCCAGCTCCTTCCGCGAGCCGACGAACGTGATCTCCCCGCAGGAGCACCTGTAGATCGGCAGTGGAAGCCCCCAGAATCGCTTTCGTGAGATGCACCAGTCGCCCATGTTGTTGAGCCAGTCCTCCATTCGCTTCCCGGCGTAGTCCGGCACCCAGCGAACCTTTCGCGCCTCGCGGATCATCGGCTCGCGGAGGTCTTCGCACTTTATGAACCACTCATCCACGAGGCGGAAGACCAGGTCCTCCTGGCATCGCCAGCAGACCGGGTACCGGTGCTCGTAGTCCTCGGTCTTGTAGAGCATTCCCTTTTCCTCGAGGTCCTCGAAGATCATCTCGGCGACTTCGCCGACGGGCTTCCCCTCGAGCCATCCGAAGCCTTCGTAGTAGAAGCCGTTCTCGTCAATGGGCACTATCACCGGGAGATTTTGCTCTTTGCTCAGGAGGAAGTCTTCCTCGCCGCAGCCTGGAGCGATATGAACGACGCCCACGCCCTCCTCTTCGCCGACGTCCTCCCAGGCGACGATCCGGGTATCGAGGTTTTTCTGGGCAGGCAGATCGAAGAACGGTCCTCGATAGCGCAGCCCAACGAATTCGCTGCCCTTGACAGTCCCCAGCAGCTCATACTCCCCGTCCAGCTTGGAGATCGTCCCGGCGGAGAGGTAGAGGATGTCATCGCTCTGCCTGACTTTCGCATAGTCGAGGTCGGGATGAACGGCGAGGGCGGTATTCGCGGTCAGCGTCCAGGGAGTGGTCGTCCAGACGAGGATGAACTCGCCCTCGCGGTCGAGGATCGGGAGTTTCACGTAGACCGACCGATGAGTCATGTCCCGGTAGGAATCAATCAATTCATGCTGGGAGAGGGACGTGCCGCATCGAGCGCACCAGGGCATTGCCCGGTGGCCTTTGTATAGCCAGCCGTTCTCATGGCACTTCTTCAGGAAATGCCAGATATACTCGATGTTCGTGTCGGTCATCGTGTAGTACGAGTGATCCCAGTCCATCCACTGGCCCAGCCGTTTCGATTGCTCGCTCTGGATGGCGGAGTACTTCTCCACGCGCTCCCGGCATGCGACCGCGAACTTGTCCAGACCGAACTCCACGATCTCGCGCTTGGAGTTCAGGCCCAGGTCCTTCTCGACCTCGACCTCCACCCAGAGGCCCTGGCAGTCGAAGCCGTTCTGATACCGCTGCTCGAATCCCTGCATGGCTTTGAAGCGCTGGAAGATGTCCTTATACGTTCGCCCCCAGGCATGATGAACCCCCATCGGGTTGTTCGCCGTCATGGGGCCGTCAATGAACGACCAGGGCATGTGTCCGCGGTTCTTCTCCCGCAGCTTGTCGAATATGCGCTCTTTCTCCCAGAATTCGAGTATCCTGTGCTCCATCTCCGGGAAACTCAGACTGCTTTTGACCTCTTTGAACACGATTAACCTCCACACCGTTCCCGTATCCGGGCTCCCTAACACCCAAAACCTAACACCTACAACCCAAAATGAAAGCCTCCCGTCCAGGGACGAGAGGCTTTCATTTTTCGTGATGCCACCCTGATTCGCCGACACCTCGCGACGCCGGCCTCTGAGAGTACTTGGAATGTTCCGCATACTCCGGCTCTGTAACGGGAGCGCCCGGGAAGGACTACTCGGCCATGCTTTCGCCCATCCGGCTCGGAGGTGATTTTCCCCATCGGTCCATGGACTCCGGTTCTCAGCTCCTCCGGTTCTCTGTAGTCCGGTCTCGACGGGTACTCTTCCTCGTCATTGCCTTTTCGTATAGGATTATCGGGTAAACTTGACGATCTATTATACCGGCAGACCCCCGCCTTGTCAAATGAAGGACATCCACCAGAACGCGAGCGAACCTTATACCGTGAACGTCGGAATCTCCACTGCCTGGAATGCGCTGAGACATAAGTCGGGCCGGAAGATGGTTCGCGAACTCCTCGACCTGGGATTCGACACCCTGGAGCTGAACGTCCATGTGACCGAGCCCGTGATCCGCGAGATCGAGCAGATGGTCAATAAGGGCGAGATCAGGATCTGCAGTCTCCACAATTGCTGCCCATTGCCCAAAGGGATGCCTCGCGAGAAGGCTGCCGTCAATATCCCAATCGCCTCGCCAAACGACTCCGAGCGTCGGAAGGCGGTGGATCAGACCAGGCAGACCATCGAGTGGGCGGCGAGGCTCGGGGCATCGGCGGTGGTAATTCATGCAGGGATCATCCCCGGCGAGCACCGGCAGCGAGAAGCGCTCAGACTGATGGCGGCAGGATTCCGGGAGGATGCGGAAAAGATCGTCGCCGAGGATTTGATGGAACGCTCAGCCGTCCGTCAGACGTATATACATAGTGTGACCGCCAGTTTGGATGAGCTTTCACGCCTTGCCGAGCAGGCAGGGATCAAGCTGGGGCTGGAAACCCGGTACTATTACGGGGAGATCCCCTCGCTCGAGGAGTTCGGAATCATATTCCAGAGCGTTTCTTCCCCGGCGCTGGGTTATTGGCATGATACCGGCCACGCGCATGCGATGGAGTTCCTGGGCATTGCTGGTCACGACGACTATCTGAAGCAGTACGGCGACCGGCTGATCGGGATACACCTGCACGATGCCATCGGCGGCTCGGACCACCGGGCGCTGGGGCGGGGTCAGATTGACTTCACGAAGATCATGGAGTATGTTAGACCCGAGACGACAATGGTCCTGGAGATTCATGGTCAGGCATCGGCAGCCGACGTCATCCGAAGCCGAGAGATATTGAAAGGGAGTCTGAAATGAAACTGCGTCTAGCTTGCCTCATCGGGTTACTGATTAGTGTGTCATCATGCGCAGCCGGCCCGGGCAACGTCCTGGTGCTGGTAAATGACAACAGCCCTGAGTCCAAGGAGATCGCCGCATACTATGTTGCCAAGCGCAAGATTCCAGCGAAGAACGTCCTGCATGTCAAGTGTCCGACGACCGAGTATTTTGCGAACCGTGTCGAGTACTATGACTTGCTGGAGAAGCCGGTCAAGGCGTACTTGAAGAAGACCAAGCTCCCCATAGATTACATTGTCACCACCCGGGGCATCCCCATTAAGCCAAGCCCGAAGTTCAGCATGTCAATTGACAGCATACTCGCTGCCATGGATCTGAATGTCAACATTACCAGTCTCCAGCAGGGGGTGCCGAACCCCTACTTCGGGAAGAAGGAGCCTTTCTCTCACAAGAAGTTCGGTATATACCTGGTGACCAGGCTTGACGGCTATACGCTTCAGGACGCCAAGGCGCTGGTTGATAGATCTGTCGCCGCAAAGCCGGCGAAAGGGACGTTTCTGATAGACAGCACTCCTGCCCGCGAGACAGGCGGCTATGCCGCCATGAATGCGGCGATGGATGAGGCCCACAGGGACATAATCGGCAAGGGCTATGTGTGCTTCTTCGACAAGGAGCATGAGTTCATCGGCGGCTTGAAGAATCTCATGGGCTACTTCTCCTGGGGCAGCAATGATGCCGCTTACTCCCTGGAGAAGTTCAAGTCGAACCAATTCCGACCCGGGGCAATCGCTGAGACAGCCGTCTCCACAAGCGGCCGAACCTTCAAGAAGACGACCGGCGGCCAATCGCTCATCGCCGATTTGGTAGAAGCAGGCGTCACCGGCGTGAAGGGATATGTATCAGAGCCGACACTGGCGGCCGTCGCCGATCCCCGGATACTCTTCGACCGCTATCTTTCGGGTTTCAACCTGGCGGAAAGCTACTATGCGGCCTCCCGAAGGATTTGCTGGAAAGACGTCGTCCTCGGTGATCCCCTCTGTGCGCCGTACAAATAGGGGTTGTAGGTTTTGGGTTCTAGGTTCTGGGGAGCCCTATAACCTAAAATCCACAACCCATAACCCTTCTCCCTCTCCGGTATTTGACCGCCCTTTTCCGGGTATGATATAATCCCGCCGTTCGTGAGTATCCGCTGGTAAGTCAAGCCACGTTATCAAAGGCGAGCGTGAACCCCAATGCTGGAAGTCGGATTTCTCCACGTTCGTTTACCATAATGGTTTATGCAAGCAGGAGGTTTTATGGCCGAAGTAAGAGTTCCGTTCTATGGCCACATAAGGCAGTATCACAATCTGCAGGAAGAGATTGACAGAGCAATCCACGATGTACTGGAAAGCGGCGTCTACACGCTGGGACCCGAAGGCAAGGCATTCGAAGGCGAGCTTGCCGACTACATGGGTATGAAGCATGCGATCGGCCTCAATTCGGGCACCGATGCCCTTTGGTTTTGCTTGCTTGCGCTCGGAATCGGCGCAGGTGATGAAGTCATCACCACGTCGAATACATTCTTTGCAACCGCCGAAGCCGTTTGGCTGATCGGCGCGACCCCGGTTTTCGTTGACATTGACCCCAAGACCCGGAACATTGATGTAAGCCTGATCGAGGAGAAGATCACCCCTCGAACGAAGGCGATCATTCCGGTTCATCTATATGGCCAGCCGGCCGATATGCCCGCGATCGCCGAGATCGCGAAGAAGCACAATCTATTCGTGTTTGAGGATGCCGCCCAGGCTCTCGGTGCGCGAGGCGACAATTGGAAGCTCGGCGACTTCAGCGATGCCGTCTGCACCAGCTTCATCACTGCGAAGAACCTGGGCTGCTTCGGCGACGGCGGCGCAGTAGTCACCAATCGCACGGATATGGTCGAGCCGATCCATAGAATGCGGAATCATGGCTCGGTTCAGCGGTCGGCTCATCGCCCGGGATGGAATAGCCGGCTGGATGAGATTCAGGCGGCTGTGCTGAGGGTAAAGCTTCCGCATCTGGAGCAGTTCAACGATGCTCGAATCGCACGGGCGAAGGACTACGATAAGTTCCTCAAGGATGCGGTGATGGACCTGCCCTACCGGACTCCCGGCTATCGGCATATTTACCATCTGTATGTCGTCGAAACTGCCGACCGGGATGGGCTTCAGGCGCACCTGAAGGAGCATGGAATCATTGCACTGACGAATTATCCGATTGCCATCCACCAGCAGGAGGGCTTCCCATTCGGCGCGGGCGATCCGAAGCCGCGTCTGCCGAAGACCGAGTGGTCGGCCGGCCGAGCGCTCTCACTGCCCATCTACCCCGAGCTTAGCCGAGAAGAGGCGAAATACGTCGCCGAGGCCTGCCTCGAATGGGAAGCGAAGACTCGCAAGGTGCTCGTGGCATAGGGAAGTGAACAGTTAACGGTGAACAGTAAACAGTCTGGACTAACCGTTCACTGTTTACCGTTAACTTCGGAGGTGGTCGAATGGACACCATCGCGTTAGGCAGTCTCTCCGTCAGCCGGTTCATCCTCGGCACGAATCCCGTCAGCGGCTTCTCGCACCAGAGTCCTCAGATGGACGAGGAGATGAAGGGCTGGTACACGATTGATCGGACTAAGGCCCTTTTCCGGGAGGCTGAGTCGCTGGGGATCAACACGGTCATCGCCCGGACGGACATGCGGGTCATGGGCTTCATGAAAGAGTACTGGGACGACGGCGGCAAGATCCAGTGGTTCGCGCAGACCTGCCCTCCCGAGGGACCGCCCGAGCTTTGTATTCAGCGGGCGATCGCAGGCGGCGCGAAGGCATGCCACCTCCACGGCGGGTATATGGACCATCAACTGCTGAACAATCAGTTGGATGTAGTCCCCTGCCTCATAGACATGATTCGGTCGGCGGGTCTTCTTGCCGGTGTGGCGGGGCATGATCCGCGGGTCATCGAATGGGCGGAGAAGAACCTCGACGTTGACTACTACATGTGCTCCTACTACAACTCCATGCACCGGGATCAACATCCGGAGCATGTGTCTGGATCGTCCGAGTGGTTCTGGCCCGAGGACCGGAAGATCATGACGGACCTGATTCAGACGCTCTCCAAGCCGGCGTTCCATTACAAGATTCTGGCGGCAGGAAGGAATGATCCGGTGGAGGCATTTGCCTTTGCGGCCAGGGCCATGCGCCCTCAGGATGCGGTCTGCGTCGGTGTCTACCTGGCGAATAATCCCTCGATGCTCCGTGAGGATGTGGAACTTCTCGTTCAGAATCTCTAGTTGGAGGTCGGCGATGAGGAAGTTTGCGGCACTGGCTTTGATTGCCGTTCTAGTAGGATGCAGCCGGTCAACAGTTGACCGCACGAAGGAAGAGGATAGGATTCGCGAGGCGGTCTTCGAGTATCTAATGGGGAAGTACGACGCCTCGGTTTTCTTCCTGTCCATCGGCGAGGTGGCGGGCGATCCGAACTCTGAGATCATGAGCCACTTCGAGGGGCATAATCCGCCGGTGAAGCCGGCCTCCCAGGGGATTGTGGGCGGTGGAGAATCCGTCAACGACTCGGAGGGCAATACGGGAGTCATCATCAAGGCCGCCGCGATCAAATGGATCAGCGACACGGAGGTTGAAGTCAAGGGCGGATACTTCGCCGGCACGAAGAATACTTCGGGGAACACCTACCACCTCGTCCTGAAAGACGGCGAGTGGGTGGTGGATAAAGACACGGTGGATTGGGGGGCTTAGGCATGAGCAACGGCCGAATTGATGTATCCCCAATCGATGACCAAGAATGGTTGAAGGCTGCCATGTCCAGTCCGGCCTTCAGCTTCCTGAAAGAACCCCAGGAGGATATCTATACGTTAGCCGATGGGAAACCCTTTGCGTGGGATTCGAATCCCCCGGGTTGTTAAAGGAAGCAAGCTAAGTAGGCGCTGATAATGCGAGACTTTGGCTCCGAAGATATCAATTCAATTATCTCCAGGCTAGCTGAGAACCCGGAAGTGCTCTGCCTTATGATCTTTGGATCACGAAGTCGGGGCACGTACTGGCCTAAAAGCGATGTTGACCTTCTCGTCGTGCTGGGGGAGCGGGATGCTTCTCTTGAGGTATTGCATCCTGTATTGCCGGGCTCTGCAGTACGCTTTGACGTGTGGCTTCGCTCGGCAAGAGAGATGCGTGAATTGTTGGATACCCTTGCTGATAGTCCGTTCGTGTTGGAGGCGATAGAGAGAGGCAAGATACTCAAAGACACGGACTCCCTGTTACAGAACATTCAGACTAAACTTGTTGGGCAAGGCAGGAAACCCAATTTCAACCAGAACATGGCTCGGTTTCGCCTGACCCACGGGCTGGAGGCATTAGAGTACCTGGCGGAAGAGAACCCGTTATGCTTCCATCTGCTTTACCATCTCGAGGTGGCTGCGTGCATCGGAGAGCTTATCTCCGCCAAAGGTATTACGCAGGGATCTATCAGAGAAGTGCTGCCTATCCTTGAAGAGGAGGAACCGGAGTTCTTTGCGCTCATCGAAAATGCTTGCCAAATGGAGACACCCAGTTCAAGGATCGAGGCCCTAAGGAAACTCCTTCAGGAAGCTCTTTGCGCTTTCGGAGGGCCTGTACATGGAACGGAGTTTATAGCAACCGGCACCGGCACGATCAGTCCCCAAGAACAGAACGAGCTAGGGATAGCTTTATGGTCCAAGTTGACGGGAGGTTGCTGTCCGTAGTCACGTAACAGGAGGAATCACAATGCCAAGTCGACTCTACACCGTCGCCGTCACCGGATGCGGGAAGCGGGGGAAGGTGCATGCGGATGCATTCCACAAGAACCCCCGATTCCATGTCGTCGGGGTGAATGACGTTGACCAGACGCGGATGGATGAGTGCGCCGCGCACGCGGGCAATCCGCCGACCTTCACCAACACCGAAGAGATGCTGAAGACCACGAAGCCGGACATCTACTGCTTCTGCACGCCGCCGGCCCTAAGGCTGCCATTCGTCAAAATGGGCGTCGAAGCGGGCGTCAAGCTGATCGCATACGAGAAGCCGATGGCGACCTCGATGAACGAGGCGATTCAGATTCGAGAGCTTCTAAGCAAGGCCGGCGTGAAGTCGGTCCTGAGCCATCAGCGGAAGTACAACATCCAGTTTCAGCGGGCGAAGGAGATCATTGACAGCGGAGCGCTCGGGCGGATACACACCGTTTACGCCCACTGCACCGGCTGGATGATGCACATGGCGACCCACCTCGCTGACTACATGCGATTCTTCAATAACGAGGAGGACGCCGAGTGGGCTATCGGCCAGGCTCAGGGGCGCGAGAAGCTCGCCGACAATCACCCGTCGCCCGACCATCTCTGCGGATTCATCCAGTTCAAGAACGGCGTTCGCGGGATCATGGAGGTCGGCAGCCTCTCCCCGGACGTGCCTGAGGTGGAGTATTGGTGGCGGAAGGTTCGGATCGGCGCTCAGGGGACTGAGGGCTTTGCCGAGTGCTTCGTGGGTGCGGGATGGCGTGCGGTCACGAAGTCCAGGGGCTTCGAGGAGCACCTGGACGAGGGCACCTGGGACGCCGATCGTGAGCAAGTCCCGTACATTCAGGACATCGCCGAATGGCTCGACGGCACGAAGGTCCATCCCTGCAGCGGCGAGGGCGCATACAAGGACCAGGAGATCATGATGGGCCTCGTGAGATCGGCAGTCGAGCGCAGGCAGATCGTGTTCCCGCTGGGCCCGAGCGATGTTCCAGAGTTGGAGATGTTGGACCAAGTATTGCCTAGAGACTGAGTGTGTGGGAGTGTGGGCGTGTGGGAGTCACCCCCATACCCCCAAACTCCCATACCCCCATACTTCTTGTTTGCGAGGTAGACCTTGTACTCATCAGACCTTTATCGCCGAATAAGCGGTGAAGTTGACAAGATAACGATCATTGACACTCATGAGCACCTCACCTTGCCGAGTGACCTGGCGAAGGCGGAGAAGCTGGACTTCGGCCGGCTGTTCATCCACTATGCCAAGTGCGACCTGATCTCCGCGGGGATGCCGGTCGAGGATATGGGCAAGGTCATTGAACCGAACTCCGGCTGGTCGGTCGAGCAGAAGTGGCAGGCGCTCAAGCCGTACTACGAGCGATCGTGGAACACCGGCTACTGCGAGTGCCTGAGGATCGCCATCCGGGATATCTACGGCATCGAGGACTTCAGCGATGACACGGTCGAGGGCCTCAGCGCGAAGATAGACGCAGTGGAGCGGCGTTCGTGGACTCGCACGGTTTTCGACAGAGCCGGGATCGAGGTGGCGATGCTCAATGGAAACGCCGCGCCGGTCTATCATCGGGAGCGGTACCCCGACCTCTTCCTCTATGATATGACCGACGACTTCTCGGCTCTCGCACGCATCCCGGAAATGCGCGAAGAGACCGGACTGCCCATTGACTCGCTGGATAGCTTCCTTCACGCGATTGACTGGTATTTCGATAAGTTTGCGGACGAGGCCTGTGCCCTCAAGATCGGGCGGGCATACGACCGGACTCTTTTCTTCGATGATGTGGAAGCTCCGGATGCTTTCCGAGTCTTCGAGCGATTCCTGAAAGAGCCGCTCCGCAAGAATGAGATCCAGCCTCTGGAGGATTTCATCGTTCACTACTGCCTGGAGAAATGCGCCGAGCACGACCTGCCGGTCAAGTTCCACACCGGCCTGCAGGAGGGCAACGGCAATGACATCAAGAACAGCCGCGCCGGCCTCATGACCAACCTGTTCCTCAAATACCCGAAGACGCGGTTCGACATCTTCCATATCTCCTGGCCGTACACCGAGGAACTGACAGCCATCTGCAAGAACTTCCCTAATGTGTACATTGACTTCTGCTGGGCGTGGATCTTCAATCCGCCGGCCGCACGCAGATATCTAGGCGACATGCTTGAGACGGTGCCGATCAACAAGATTCACGGCTTCGGCGGCGACTACGTGTTCGTCGAGGGGACGTATGGGCACTCAGTGATCGCCCGGCGGGAGATCGCCCAGGTACTGGCAGAGAAGGTCGAGGCCGGGAGGTTCTCGGAGGAGTTCGCGGTCCGCGCCGCCCAGCGCATGCTCAGAGACAATGTGCTTGAAAATTTCCGAATCGAGGATAAGCGAAAGGTTTATGCTGAAAGAGCGCAAACTAGCTGAGATAGTTCAATCCGCCGCCGAGCAGGGAATCGTCGTGCCGGCGTTCAACGTCTTCCATCTCCCCATGATCCGCACGATCGTCGAGGCCCTCGCGAGGCACGGCACCTTCGGCCTGGTGGAGGTATCCCGCATAGATATGGTCAAGTTTCAAGCAAAGGGTGTGGCGGAAGTCTTTGAGGAATACCGGAAATGCGCCAAACGCATGACCGCCCTCCACCTCGATCACACGCCGGTCATTGATGAGGACGGCCTCCTGTGCGATTGGGAGTCCATGATCTCCGAAGCGATCTCGCTGGGTTACGACTCGGTGATGATTGACGCATCGAGGCTCCCGCTGGAGGAGAACATCGCCGTTACTCGGCAGGTGGTCGAGATGGCGCACCCGAAGGGAGTCGTCGTCGAGGCCGAGTTGGGCGCAGTCCTGGGTCATGAGGAAGGGCCGCTGCCGCCGTATGAGGAGCTATTCGCGAGTAAGCGAGGGTTCACCGACCCTGATGAGGCCCGGCGATTCGTGCGGGAAACCGGCGTGGACTGGCTATCCGTATCCGTGGGCTCGGTCCACGGGGCGATCTCGGCCGCAACCAAGGACCAGCCGAAGGTCCAGGCGAAGCTCGACATCGAGCATCTGCGGAAGTTGAGGGATGCGACCGGCGTTCCACTCGTGCTCCATGGCGGCTCGGGGGTCCAGCCCAAATATGTGCAGGAGGGCATTCGGAACGGAATCGCCAAGATCAACATCGGCACCGACATCCGCCAGCCGTATGAGCGAATGATCGCTTCCGGCGGAAGCGTCTCCGAGGCCCAGGCAGCCTCGGCCGAAGTGATCTCAAGGCTGATTACCAGCGTGTACCATGTTGAAGGGTCAGCAAGCAGACTTGGGGTTTAGGCAGTCTGGCGGGTCGGACAAGTCGGACTAGTCTGACAGGTCTGACCGGCCGAAGTCTGTAGTCTGTTGTCTGTAGTCTACTGTCTAGAATGAGCTTACTCGGCGTTGACATCGGAATCACCGGCGTGAAGGCGGTCGCATTCGATGAGACCGGCCGCCAGCTCGCGTCCGCCTATGAGGAGTATTCGCTCCTTTTTCCATCGCCGGGCGCACGTGAACTCGATCCTCGACAGGTCATGGAGGCCGCATGCCGGGTAATTCAGTCGGCGGCGAGCCAGACCAATGACCCTGTCGCCGCAATCGGGATCGCCTCCCAGGGCGAGGCATTCACCCCCGTAATGGCCGATGGCCGAATGATCGGCAACACGATGATCTTCTCCGACGCCCGAGCCGAGCCCTATGTCCGCCCGTGGAGCGAGTCGTTCGGCGCGGAGCGGGCCTATCGCATAACCGGCCACATCCCTTACACCATGTACTCGCTGTTCAAGTTCCTCTGGCTCAAGGAGCATCAGCCGGACGTGTGGGCGAGCGCCTGGAAGTTCCTCTTTTTCGAGGATCTCCTCGCCTGGGTGTTGACCGGCGAGACCAAAACCGACTACACCATGGCCGCCCGAACGATGATGTTCGACGTCACGAAGAAATCCTGGTCGCCCGAGATCATGGAGACCGTCGGCCTGACTCCCGACCGCCTCCCCGAGGTCATTCCATCCGGTGGGATAGTAGGCACGGTGAAGCGGGAGATGGCCTCGAAGCTGGGACTCACGCCGGACGCCACGGTCTCGGTCTGCGGGCACGATCAACCCGTCGGCGCATTGGGATGCGGGGCGGCGATTCCCGGCAAGGCGAGCTACTCCATCGGCACGGTGGAGTGCGTCTGCGCGGCCGTTGATCGCCTCATCATGAGCCCCGAGCTGATGGCCGCCAACCTGGTCATTTATCCGCATGTCGTGCCGGATACCTATACCACTCAGGGGTTCAATGCTACCGGCGGGAGCGTGCTCAAGTGGGTGCGCGACAACTTCGCCACCCAGGAGGCATCCGAGGCCCATGCGAGGGGCGAAGACCCATACGAGCGCATAATAGCCGCCGCCTCGAGCGAGCCGGCGGATGTCATCTTGCTTCCTCACTTCGGCCCGACCGGCACCCCGCACCTCGATCCCAGGGGCGCGGGAGTCCTGTTCGGCCTAAAGCTCTCGACCAGCCGCGCGGAGGTCCTGCGGGCGTTCCTGGAGGGCATCACCTACGAGATGAAGTGGAACCTCTCCATCCTTGGCGATGCAGGCATCCAACTGGATGAACTGCGGGCGGTCGGCGGGGGATCACGAAGCGAGACCTGGATGCAGATCAAGGCCGACATCCTGGGCATCCCGCTCACCACCATGAAGGTCACTGAGGCGACTTGCATGGGCGCGGCAATCCTGGCTGGGAATCGAGCCAGCGAGTCCTGGGCCGAGCCGATCAGGACCTTCGAGCCTCGCAAGGAATACGCCTCCATGTACGAGGACCGCTTCGCCATATACAAGGAAATCTACACTTCTCTGAGCAAAGCTAGGGAGATGCTTTCTGAACTGTAGAAGGAGCTTTTCATGAACCGCCTAATCCTGTCCATCCTGTGCATCCTTGTTCTCCAATCCCTTGCCCTGGCCGGGCCGCCGCCCGGATTTACGCCGCTTTTCAACGGCAAGGACCTCACCGGCTGGAAGCACGACGCCGAGGCCGACCAGCACTGGAAGGTCGTTGACGGCGTGATCACCTACGACGGCAAGAATAAGAACCTGCCCACCGAAAAGGACTACAAGGATTTCGTGCTCATGGTTGACTGGAAGATCGGGAAAGACGGGGACAGCGGCATCTATCTCCACGGCCAGCCGCAGGTCCAGATATGGGACAATCCCATCGGCTCGGGCGGCCTCTACAATGACAAGAATGAACCGATCAGGAACGTAGACAAGCCGGTCGGCGAGTGGAACCATTTCACCATCGTCATGATCAATAACCGGGTGACCGTCATCGAAAACGGCGTCCGAGTGGTGAATGCCGTCCCGATGCACAGCATCAACGGCGTGCCTCCCACCGGCACCATCGAGCTCCAGCACCACAACAGCCCGCTCTGGTTCAGGAATATCTACATTCGGGAGTTGGACTGACTCAACCCCAGACGCCAAGCCGCCGTCTATATCCATAGCAGAAGCTGAGATCGGATGATTAACTCTCCGCCAATCTCGGTATGATAGGTAAGTAACGGCGAACCGCTTGGTGATGCAAGCGTGCGCACCTGTGGTATAATGGCTCTGTTTGGCATGCTTCTTGCCGAACACTCTCGGGGGATTGTTTTGCGAGCGGTATTCCTAAAACGCTTTTCTGTTGCGCTGGCTGTAACCGCGCCTCTGGCATTGTTATTCCTGAAGGCCCCATCTGGGCAGGGAACCGATGCCGGGAGCTTCCCTCACCGCACTGCAAATGGAGCTTCCTACCTGAACCTTCCATCAGCGACCGAGGCGAAGTCATCCGACAAGGAGTCCGCATTCCTCAGTCAGGCATTCACGTCACGGACGTCCCAGTTGCTATGGTCGGAGGCTCTTCCGATCGCCTATGAAGGCGCCGATACCGTGGAGAACGTCCGACTCGCTACCGAGGCCATTGATCTGGCAACCATCCAACCGGGCGAGATATTCTCGTTCAATGACATGGTGGGCATGCGCATGGAGGACAAGGGCTATCGTCCCGGGCTGATGTACTCCCAAGGCCAACTGGTAATGGGCATCGGCGGAGGAATCTGCATCGCCTCGACTCAGCTCTACAAGGCCGCCCTGGAATCCGGCTTCGAGATCGCGGAGCGCCATCCCCATTCGGGCCGAGTCTCCTACGCTGATCCGGGTCGCGATGCCGCCGTCTCCTTCGGCTGGGCGGATATGCGCTTCAAGAACGACTCCGACAGCCTGCTGATCATCCGCTCGGTCGTTCAGGATGACACGCTGGTGGTCGCCTTGTACGGCAAGAAGACGCCCGGGCGGACGGTTGAGATCACCTCGGAGGACTACGAAGAGATTCCATACCGGGCGATCGAGCAGGCTGATGAGATCATCCCTTCCGGCGAGCAGGTTGTCGAGCAGAAGGGCAGGACGGGCTTCGCGGTCACGACGGTTCGGATCATCAGGCGAAACGGCAGGCTGGTCAAGCGCGAGGTCATCAGCCGGGACGTCGTGTTCCCCTGCAACAAGATCATCCGAGTGCATCCCGGCGAAAGCGGGGTCCCGAATACGCCTGCGATTCGCGTGCCGATTGAGCTTCCGAAGATGGAGTCGCTTCCTCTTCCGCGAGTCGAGGGGACAATCCGCATACCTGAGGATCCTCAGTCCGACTCAGGCGGTTTGCCCTTGGAGCGTCCCGACTCTCGGGAAACCAGCGAGCGGACCGACGCCACTGCATCGGAGTAGGACCGCTTGAAGGCATCCTGCATTTCCTGTCGAGTCATCTTGCGTCCGGTCGTGTAGTAGAAGATCAGCCCCTCGCCGATAACCGTCGTCCCCGCGTATGCCACCGCTCCCTTAGGCACGAGTCCTCCGCCGAGCGGGATCTTCGAGACGAGTTCTCTGGCTAGCGCCCGCCAGCCAAACGCCGCCCCGACAATCGAGCCGATCTCCCGCCATTGGGTGATATATCCGACTGGGATTCCGTAGACCGCCCCCAGCATGAAGAGCATGCGGATCTGATTTGCGGTGAGCACGACCGTGTCGCTGGCGGCCTCTGCAATGCCTACCAATGGGGAAAGCGGGCTGGGGATCACGTCACCGAGGGCGGTGGCGATCACGAAGACTGCGTTCTCCCGGCAGACCTCGCGGACGATCCGACGGGCAATCTCGGGTCGGAAGGCAGGTAGGCATGAGGCCAGGGCCAGCCTCAGATCGGTTCCCCGGCGGCTGCATGCGACGGCCCTTATTCGCTCATTCGGCGCATTGAGGTCGAGTGGGGCGACCCTCTCAATCCCGGCCGCTTCCGTGGCGAGGATGAAATCCGCCTTCCGGACTTGCCTCAACTGATCGTCGTCCAGTGGAGTGACGTATGTCTTGAGCACTCGTTCGGCGCATCGGACGTCCTCCCAGGGCGAAGGCCCCAGCAGAAACCCCCTGATCTCAGCGACCTCCTCCGCCGATGCCCCGACTATCGCCAGGGTGAACGGCAGCCCGGCTTCACGATCCACCTTGCCCGGGTCGAGCTGCCGCACGGCTTTCCAGATATTCCGCAAAGTCCCATTTGCCATGTCATTGGGCCTTTCGGCAAAGGCGATGGTCATTCCTGCCCCGGTCGGACAAGTCAGACAGGTCCGACAGGTCTGACCTCACGCATCACGAATCACGCAACCTTATGCCGCCCCGTTGCAACTCTTATCGTTTTGAAGGTACTATACTCACGGGAGACGTCCTATGAAAGAAACCCGAAGGCTGGATATCCTCGCCGCCATCGGCGGAGTGTTGGCGCTGGCGCTGGTTATTGCCGTCTTCGGCATCTACCTCCAGGAAACACGACTAGTGCCTCCAGACGAAATGAAGTGCTGGAATGCAATGCTGAGGAGCATCCGGCGGCCTGACGTGCGGGAAGACCTTCAAGCACTCAAACCGCCTAATGGAAGCCTGGACGTAGATATGGAGCAACTTCGGCGAGCCGCCCGAAAGTACCCGAGCAGCCCTCGTATCACTTTCCATCTTGGGGTACTGGCTACGGATCCCCTGGCATCCGAAGAACTCAGACACTTGTCCCGACTCGATCCTGGGAACGCCTTGCCGTTTTACCTACTGGCGTCGGAGGCATCTTCGAGCGGAGACTGGGATTCGGCGCTGAAGCTGCTAGCAAAGGCGAATTCGCTGGAAGGGCTCGACCTTTATGACTTCCCTCTTGAGTTCGCCAAGCGAGACGGCGTACTTGAGATGGGGCTGGAGATGGCGAGCTCAGGTGCAAACATGGCCGTCTACTCTGACCTTAGAGATCTTGCCAAGAACGCTGCTAGACACGCGACGAACTTGCATACAGGCGGCAAAGGTAGTGATGCTATGGCATTATTGGCGGGTGTTCGGCAAATGGGCTGGGCACTCGCAAGACGACATGATGCAAAAGCCATGGATGCCCTCGTGGGATGCTCAATCCTGCGAATCTGTAACAAGGCAGGCACACGGATAGCGGCCGATATGCATAACGACAGTGAACTGGCCCGGATAAGAGCCGAATCCGAGGAGCTAACGTGCATCAGAGCCGGCGTTCGGATGTTCACAATTGAGATTACAGAGAGGATGACGAATCGGACGATCAAGTTCCTGTTCCTAAGCGTGCCGGTGTTTCTCCTGCTGATCTCGTTCTCGCTCTGCATGCTTAGTTCGCTCGTCTGGCTGACAATGGACATCTTTAGATCAAGACGATTGCCCGCGTCGGACTTCCACCGGGAAGCAGCAGCAAGAGTCTACTCAACCGGACGATTGCTGAAGCTCTACGGATTGCTATTCCTGTCCGCATGCCTGCCCACGTTGGTACTGCTCGGTGTTGACGCTGAACTGAAGCCCATCTCTTACCTGGCCATTGGCTTCGCGATGTCACCCACATTGGTTTTCATTCTGCTCGTCGGCCGTACAAGTCGCCTGTACAAGGATACCTACCGGGAACTGGCAGAGCAGGCGGGTGTGGAGGTGCATCCAAAATGGAAACGGGTACCTATTCAGGAATGGCGCGAGTTTCTACGGCGAGCGGCTGGGTTAGAAGGCGGCTCTGTAATCACGCTCGCCATCTGGGCCTTACTCCTATCCATCGGCCTGAAAGCGCACTTCAACGCCTATCCATGGCAGCTTACGAAGGCCATGGGGGGCATGCCGCAGGCGGAGATGAAGTATGTGAAGGACCTGGTGGATGGAAAGGTCAAGGTTCCTCAGAAGTACATTGACGAGGTCAAGCGCGAGGAAATGAAGCGAACCGGAGGTGTGAAATGAAAGAAACCCGAAGGCTGGATGTCCTGGCAATCATCGGCGGGATACTGGGGATTACGCTATTCCTCATCAGTGCTTCCAAGATGGAAAGCGGGTGAGGGACGCCGACCAACTTCCCGGAGGCCCGTGCGGCCATCCTCAAGCAATTGCCCGAATCGGACATTAGAGCGGATATCGAAGCGATATTCCCCACGAGCGACGACCTCCAGGTCAAGCCGAATATCGCCCATCTCAAGCAGGCGGCGAAGAAGTATCCGAACAGCGCCCGACTTCAGTTCAGGCTCGGCTCATTCGGGCCGGACGAGCAGGCCCTGCGCCGAGCGGCGGAGTTGGATGCCGACAATGCAGTCCCCATGTACTACCTGGCGTCCAATGCCCTGTCCAGGGACTCGATGGACGAAGGGCTGGCCGTGTTGACCGACGCCAATTACCGGAAGAATCTTACCGATTACCCTATTTCGCTGAAAGGTGATTCCCAGGCCGACCTTGTGGTAATTTCGGTCAATAGTGCCTTGGATTTCAAGACCTATGCTGTGTGCAGGCGGACAGCCGTTGCAGTCCGAGACTATGCCCTCAAGCTCCACAAACAGGGTCGGACCGACGAGGGCCTGGAGGCCCTGGACCAGGCCAAGAAGATGGCACGGAAACTCATGGATCGTGATAACGCGAATCTCATCAGCCTGCTCGTCGGAACAGCTATCCTCAAGATCGAGCAGAAGCCTGAGAAGCAGATTTACACCGACATAGGCTCAAAGGAGGGGTTGGCCCGTATTGCCCGTGAGCAAGCTCGGCTGGACTACCTGAGTGCAGGCGGCCGGTACTATGCAAAACATGGGGCTGAGCGGTTGGCGACTGCAGTAGTGCAGCATGCGGCGTCATTCATTCCGGCTGCTTTCGTATCGGCCTCGGCTACGTGGTTTCTGTTCCTGGTAGCCATCTGTTGGGCAGTGCTAGTGCTGTGGTCCAGGGGCCGTCCGGGGTCGGCTGTCTACGCTGAGGCCACAAATACTTTCCATGCCGGCAGATTGATCAAGTGGTATGCGCTGGCGTTCCTTCCCATCATTGTCGCCCTTTCACTTCTAGGCATGTTCTTGACTGCAGAAAGGCTGTTCCCTTCCGTGTATTCATACACAGCATGCGTGTTCCCCGCAGCCCTTCTACTGTGGAAGGCGGAGGCGGTCTACAAGAGAGCCTATCGGCAGGCGGCTGAGTCGGCAGGCGAAGAGATAAGCAAGTCTGCCGCCGACAAGCGGGAGTTCCAGCGGCGGATGATGGGAGTCATGGGCGGGGGGATTATCTTCCTCTCGATCCTCGGGGTGCTGATTGCAGGAGGCACAAAGGCTGTCACCGGAACATACCCATGGGATGTCCAATCGGTTTCGTCACAAATCTGCTCGCAGGAGTCCCAATACGTCAAAGACCTCCTGGCCGGGAAAATCAAGGTCCCTCAGAGGCTCATCCGGGAAGTGGAGCAACGGCGATCCGCGAAGCCCGGCGGTGGGTAAGGGACGCAGTGAGCCCCGTGTATCGGGGCACTAGTCTTCCTTCCCGAGGGCTGCCGGGGCGACCGCCTTCCCGACGAACCCGGCGAGGGCGATGATGGTGAGGACATAGGGGAGCATGAGCATGAACTCGGATGGGATGGTGATTCCGAGGATCGCCTGCCCCTGAAGGCGCATCTGGAGGGCGTCGAAGAACCCGAAGAACAGGGCCGCTCCAGCCGCGCCGTAGGGATTCCACTTGCCGAAAATGACCGCCGCCAGCGCGATGAACCCTCGCCCGCCGGACATTCCTTCGGCGAACATATTGAGTTGGCCGAGCGAGAGATACGCGCCCGCCAGCCCGCCAAGTACTCCACTTGCAGTGACGGCGAGATATCGCGCCATCCCGACCCGGATCCCGGCCGATCTCGCCGCCTCGGGATTCTCGCCGGCAGAGCGGAGTCTCAGGCCGATGGGAGTTCGGAAGAGCATGAATCCCAGCCCGATGACAATCACGACCGCCAGATAGAAGAGCGGATTCTGGTCGCCGATGACCTGATCCACAACCGGGATTCGGCCCAGTCCCAGACTCCAATTCTGCAGGCCGTTGACCGGCGGCGAACTCCCGGCGTGGGTGAAAACCCGCCTGAGGAGGTAGGTCGTGAGCCCGAGGGCAAATATATTCAGCGCTACCCCGCTCACGATGTGATTGAGCTTCGTTCGCTGAGTGAGGGCGGCGTGGATCAGGCCGAGGAGTCCGCCGGCTGCCATCCCGAGCGTCACCCCGATCCAGGGATTGCCGGTCCAGTACGAGCCGAGCATGCCGAAGAACGCGCCCGCGAGCATCATCCCCTCGAGGGCGATGTTCACGACCCCCGATCGCTCGGATAGGATGCCTCCCATGGCGGCGAGGATCAGCGGAGTTGCCAGGCGCAGGGTGCTTCGGATGAGTTCCAGGTCAGCCATGCGGACCCCCTCCCCGGCCCTCCCCCTCGGGTGGGGAGGGAACTGCCTGGGTGCGGCCCAGCAGTCGCATCCCCGCAAACACGATCACTATCGCCTGGATGAGGGTCACGATCTCCTTCGGCGTGTTGGTGGCGAGCTGCATACCGATCGCGCCGTTCCTCAATGCGCCGAACAGCAATGCGGATAAGGCCGTCCCGATGGCCGTGTTCCCGCCGAGTATTGCCACCGCAATACTGTCGAACCCATATCCCGGGCTGAACTGGTCGTAGAACTTGTGATGGACTCCCAGCACCTCGACCGACCCGGCCAGGCCCGCGAGTCCGCCGCTCAGGACCATCGCCAGGACGATCATCCCGGGGACGCTGATCCCCGATGCTCGGGCGGCATCCGGCCCTTGCCCGACCGCCTTCAGCTCGAAGCCTTTCACGCTTCTGGACAGGAAAAACGCGAACCAGAGTACGCACAGGCCGGCGATCAGGATTCCCCAATGAAGGCCCGATTGGCTGATCTGCGGCAGGACGGCGGTCGGGTGAATTGCGGGCGTCTGAGGGGCCATCGTGTGGACGTCCTTGAGCTGATGAGTGACCAGGTAGTGCGTCAGGTAGAAGGCGATGTAGTTCAGCATGATGGTGCTGATGACCTCGTGGACGCCTCGCCCAGCCTTCAGGATGCCGGGAAGGTATCCCCAAATCATGCCGCCGATGACTCCCGCCGCGATGCAAACCGGAATATGCGCGACGGCCGGGAGCTCGATCGCATAGCCCGCGTACGCCGCCGCAAGCCCTCCCACGAGAAGCTGCCCCTCGACGCCGATGTTGAACAACCCCGCCCTGAGTCCAAGCGCCACCGCCAGCCCGCTTATGGCGAGAGGGATCGTCTTGATGAGGGTTTCGCTCAAGGCCGGGCCGCTTCCCAATGCGCCTGCGAACATCGCTCCGAACGACGAGAGCGGATTCTCGCCGCTTATGACGATCACAATCGAGGCGACTCCGAACGCTAGTCCCAGCGCCGCGAGTGGGTTAGCCGCAATTGCCAGTATCCGCCTCATGCCGCCCCCACCATGAGCGCGCCGATGGACTCCCGATCCGCCTCTTGAGTGCGCAGGACGCCTGCAATCCCACCCTGGAACATGACCATTATCCTGTCGCTGAGGGCAAGGATCTCGTCGAGGTCGTAGGAGATCAAGAGGACGCCCGCCCCGCGAGCGCACTCGGTCCTGATATGATTGTGGATTTCGGCGGTGGCATTCACGTCCAGGCCTCGAGTCGGCTGGCAGGCGATGAGAAGTTTAGGCCTGCGCCCAAGCGCCCGCCCGAGCACGAGCTTCTGCTGATTGCCCCCCGAAAGATATCTTACGGGCATTTCCGGCCGACCTGTTCTAACGTTATACTTCCGAATAAGGGTATCGGCATGCGAGCGAACGGCGGCCGGGTTCAGAACCCCCAGGCGGGCGAATCCCTTGCCCCAATGCCGGCCCAGGATGGCGTTATCCTCAATGCAGGCGTCCGGGATCAATGCGAACCGGCGGTCTTCCGGGATGTATTCGATCCCCGCATCGAGCCGTTCCCTGGTGGTCAATCCGAAAAGCTGGAGTCTGCCCAGGATTGCCGACCCCGTCGCCTCCTGCAAGCCGATCAATGCCTCCGCAAGCTCGCGCTGGCCGTTGCCGTCAACGCCCGCGATCCCGACGATCTTCCCCCGGCCGATCTCGAAACTCACCAAATCCACCGCCGGCAGGCCGGATTCGCCGATGACTGTGAGGTCATCAACCGTCAGCACTGAGGGCGACAGAGTTGTGGCAGCCTGAGCCTTCGGACTGCTCTCGATCACGTCCGAACCGACCATCAGCCTGGTGAGCTCCTCGGGACTCGTCGAAGCCGTCTTCACGCATTCGATGGTCTTCCCTTGCCGGAGGACGGTGACCCGGCCGGAGTACGTCATGACCTCATTGAGCTTATGGCTGATGAGGATGATGCACATGCCCTCGCCGGCCATGCGCCGGAGCATCGAAAAGAGGTTCTCAGCTTCCTGAGGCGCAAGGACGCTCGCCGGCTCATCGAGGATCAGGATGCGCGCGTCCCGATAGAGCGCCTTGAGGATTTCGACCTTCTGCTGCGAGGAAACGGATAGATCGGCGACCCTGGCATTCAGATCAACTTCCAGTTGGAAGCGCGCGCACAATCCCCTTATTCGCGTCCTGGCTACACGGTAGTCGGTCCATCCGAGTCTGACCGGTTCAGCCCCCAGGATGATATTCTCCAGTGCCGTGAATGCCGGCACGAGCATGAAGTGCTGATGAACCATCCCGATGCCCAGGCCGATGGCCTCTCCGGCGCTCGTGATGTTGACGGCTCTTCCGAATATCTTGATCTCGCCCGAGTCAGCCGGGAGCAGGCCGTAGAGCACGTTCATGAGCGTCGTCTTGCCCGCGCCGTTTTCGCCGATGAGGGCGTGAATCTCCCCCCAGCGAGCGGAAAAACTCACCTGGTCGTTGGCAATGACGCCTGGGAAGCGCTTTGTGATGTGGAGCATCTCGATAGCGGGGATATCAACCCGTTTCATACCGCTAACATAGCATTCATGCGTGCGCGTGTCAATGTGTATGGTATACTTGGTTGTAGATGAAACGAGCGAAGTCAAAACGGCCGAAGGATTGCCCGTTCGTCGGCAAAGGCGGGCTGAAACTCCAGTTCGCGCTGGAGCATTTTGGGGTAGACGTTAGGGGATTGGTGTGCGCCGATCTCGGGTGCAACGTGGGCGGATTCACCGACTGCCTGATTCAGAACGGCGCGGCAAAGGTCTATTCGGTGGATACGTCATACGGGCTGCTGGCATGGAAGCTTAGAACCGACCCGCGAGTGGTAGTATTCGAGCGGACGAATGTGCTCCATTGGACGCCGCCTGAGAAGCTGGATTTCGTCGTCAGCGATCTGGGATGGACCCGGCAGGAGAAGGCTCTCCCCATGATTGCGGAAATGCTCAAGCCGGAAGGACGGGCGCTTTCGCTGGTGAAGCCGCAGTACCAAGCGCCGGATGACTGGCTGGCCCGGAATGTCCTTCCCGAGGAGCGCATTCCGGAGGTCATGGAGTTGGTCCGGTCCCAAACTCCGAAGGAGCTGGAGATACTCGGGGAGGCCAGGTCGCCATATCTGGGGCATGGCGGAAATGCGGAAGTATGGCTCCTGGTGACCAGAGAGTCAGTCCCCTCCCCACGTGAGGGGGAGGGTTAGGGTGGGGGCGATGGAAAACCCTGCGATAGCCACAATCCGTGAGATCACCAAGGGCACGGAGTATGAAGGGCGGCTCTTCCTCGTCGGAGGAGTCGTTCGGGATAAGGTCATGGGACGCCTGCCGACTGAGGATGTGGACATCGTCCTCGAGGGCGATGCCCTCGAGCTCGCGCATTTCCTTTATGCTCAGCGGATTGCGGATCACAAGCCGGTCGTCTATCCCCGATTCGGGACTGCCATGGTAAGCATCAAAGGCCACACCGTCGAACTGGTGAGCGCCCGCCGTGAGAGCTACGGCCCGGAGAGCCGCAAGCCGGAAGTCGAGCTTGCCGAGCTGAAGGAGGACGTTCTGCGGCGCGATTTCACTATCAATACCTTGCTGGAGAACCTTCATACCGGCGAGATCATGGATCTCACCGGGTGCGCGATGACCGACATCGAGGCCGGCATCATCCGAACTCCCACCGATCCGCAGACTACGTTCTATGACGATCCGCTTCGAATGCTTCGGGCGGTCCGGTTTGCGGTCAGGCTGGGTTTCGACATCGAAGAGGAGACATGCAAGGCGATCCTGAGGGACGCTCCCAGACTGGCAATCGTCAGCAGGGAGCGGATCAGGGACGAGTTTGTGAAGATATTGTTGAGCGATCAGCCTGGCATGGGCCTTCGAATGCTGAAGGAACTCCGACTGCTACCGCAGTTCGCCCACGAGTTTATTGAGACTCAGGGCGTGACTCAGGATGGCGGCCACATCTATGACGTGTGGGAGCATACCCTCCATGCGCTCGATTCGCTCTCTTCCGACGCCGATCTCACCCTGAGGCTGGCGGTCCTCTTCCATGATGTCGGCAAGCCGCGAACGAAGTCGGTGGACGACCAGGGACATTCGCATTTCTATGGGCATGAGGACGTGAGCGCAGAAACCACCAGACGGGTCATGAACCGTCTGCGGTTTCCCACCAATGAGACTGCCAGGGTTATCCGACTCGTCGAGCTGCACATGCGAATTGGGGAATACAGGCGCGAGTGGAAGGAGGCAGCGGTCAAGCGGCTGATTCGCGATGCGGGCGGCGACATCGCCGATTTGCTCCGACTCGCGAGGGCCGACAGGGCGGGCGCTCAACCGAATGCTTCCATGGTGAGCCTGAATGAGCTGGAGCGCCGAATAGCGGAGACCATGCTTTCGACCACCGTGGCAGAGATGGAGAGTCCGTTAGACGGGAAGGAGATCATGGACCTGCTGGGAATTGCGCCCGGGCCTGAGGTAAAGGAGGTCAAGGAGTGGCTCACGGATCAGGTCATCGAAGGCCGCCTCACCCCAAGGGACAAGGAGAATGCGAAGAAGATTGCGCTGGCCAGGTTTGGCAGTCGTGAATGAGGGTGTAGGAGGACTCGAGCTTTCGATCGGTGAATATATCAGTTTGGTAAGTCTACTGTCTGCCGAGGGGAGGTGAGTTCATGCAAAAAGAAGAGGCGATCCGCGTGGAAGGCGTCGTGGAGGAGGCGCTCCCGAACGCCATGTTCAAGGTCAAGCTGGAAAACGATCATCAGGTACTGGCGCACGTTTCGGGCAAGATGCGCATGCACTTTATCAGAATACTGCCGGGCGACCGGGTTCAGGTCGAGCTTTCGCCCTACGATCTCTCACGCGGGCGTATCACATATCGGTACAAGTAGTCTGCGCCTGGAATAGCACAAGCAGCAGGATGGCTGAGATCAGCGCCATTCCTGCTCCATAATAAAAGGGCGCTGACGGACTTACGGCATCCCACAGGAAACCCGCGATCAAGCTGGCAGGGAGCAAGGCTATTCCAGTCAACGTCTGATATGCCCCCAGCCCGGTTCCTCTCATATCCGCACCTACCAGATCCGTCGCAAATGCCTTCTGGATCCCGGCGGTCATCGCCGTGTATGCCCCGTAGACGGCGAACAATCCCCACACTGCGGCCGGATGCTTCACCACCGCAAAGCCGACGTACACTCCGGCGAATACCAGGAATCCGGCAAGTAAGACATTCCTGCGCCCGATCTTGTCCGATATGTCGCCGGCATGAGTGCACAGCAGCGCCGACACGCTGTTGAAGAGGACGTAGATCAGCAGGATATTCTCTGTGCTGATGCCCACATTCCTGGCTCGCAGGATCAGGAAGGCGTCGCTCGAGTTCCCCAGCGAGAACAGAGTCACTACCAGCAGGAACATCTTGAAATTGCGATTGAAGATGCTGAACTTAATGCTCGGCGGCGCCACGTGCTCTCTTTTGGTCTTGCGCTCTCGGACAAAGGTGATCAGTATCAGGACAGCCAGCACCGCAGGAATGGCGGAGAGCCAGAATATCGGCCGAAAACCCAGGTGCAGTGACTTCAACAGCCAGAACGCCAGCAGTGGGCCGGTGACTGCTCCCACGGTATCCATCGCTCGGTGAAACCCGAATGAGAGCCCTCGGCTCTCGGGCGGAGTCACATCAGCAATCAGGGCGTCTCGCGGCGCCGAGCGTATTCCCTTACCGACTCTATCGGCGAATCGGAAACCCAGCACCTGAGGCCAGCTCTGCGAGATTGCGAAAAGGGGCTTGCTAATGCTGGACAGGCCATAGCCGATGACGGTTATCCATTTCCTGTCACCGAACCGGTCGCTTAGCCAACCGGAGAACAGCCTCAGGATGCTCGCGGTACTTTCGGCAATGCCCTCTATCAGCCCCACGGCCGCAACCTGGGCGCCGAGAACGTTCGTGAGGAAGAGCGGGATGAGGGGATATATGCCCTCGGAGGATATGTCGGTCAGCAGGCTTACGATCCCCAGAGTCACGACAGTCCCAGCAATCCTGCGCCGCTTGACCTCACCCGACACGAGCATACCTCCTTGCCCCATTATAGTGTCAATCTAGCCTCGGGTCAAAGATTCATGGTTAGTCATGCCCATAGGCGGGGTATATATGCCACGCGATTCTTCCCTCATTTCATCTTCTTCCAGGGTGGTAGGATGTAAACGACTATCCAGCAGTATTACCAGAAGGGCACGGCGTCAGACATGGAAATTCGGCGTCTTCGAGACAAACTGGTTCTTGCGAGTCTCGTACTTGTCGTGCCATTTGTAATCTGGAACGTGGTGCAGCAGCTTCTTCGGTTTAGAGATGCTTACCTGTCATCAATTCATAACAATCACGACGTAGCCCATCATGTTGCTGTGGCTTTCACAAACCGTGTCCATGACCTGGCGAACATCGAGCGGACAGTTGGCTTGACCCTGTGGGGCGAGAACAGAATCCCACGACCTGAGTCTTCCGATTACCTCAAGACAGTAGCCGATAATTTTCCTTCTATCAGGTACTTATCCGCCGCAGATTCCCATGGGGTCATCTATGCAAGCAACGGCCCGCAGTTTATCGGCCTTGACCAATCACAGCGTCCTGCCGTACGCAAGGTAATCGAAGGCGCCGATTGGGCCCTGAGCGATGTCTTCCCAAACTCTCCTCAATGCATTGCTTGTCATGCAGCGCCCGAAAATGTCTGTGGGACCGTGGTCGGGATTCGAGACGGCAGTGGCAAACTTCAGGGAATCGTCCTTGCCCTCATGAACGAGGAGGATTTGACCAAGGCTCTCGGCCCGGACCTGGCAAGGTCCGGCCTGCTGGTGATCACGGACTCGAAAGGCATAGTGGAGCTCGCTCATGGAGGGCGGCTTACCCCCGATCAACGTGATTGGTCGAATCTCGCGTTCATACGGAAAGCGCTCGCAGGCAAGGCGGTCGTCATTGAGAAACTGCGCGTGCCAAATGGCGAAGTGATGTTGGGGTCGGTGGAGCCCATCCGCGAGCCGGGCTGGACTGCGAGCGTATGGCGGTCCAGAGAGGAGGTACTCGGTCCTGTCAGGCATCAGGCGGAGATCCGCGCCCTTATCGTCCTGGTGTTGACAGGATTGGCCATCGGAGCGGCCCTGATTCTGGGAAACCAGCTCTCCGGACCCGTCCTAAGTCTGGCTCAGAGCGCTCGCAAGTTTGGCGAGGGTGATCTGGGAGCCCGAGTGGACGTCCAAACCGGCGATGAAGTGGAATTTCTGGCCGATAGTTTCAACCAGATGGCTTCTACCCTTCAAGAGCGGACATCCCAGTTGAACGATGCTCTTGGGTCGGAACGCCGGCAATCCGAGCGTGCGAACCAGCTATACTCGGTTGCCCAGGGACTGGTAACGGCTTTGGAGCTCAGGGAGCGTCTGGAAGTCATCGCCCATGCGCTCGCATCGGTATGCAATGCCGGGCGGAGCCTCATTCTACTTGGGACGGGCAATCGGCTGGAGGTGGCTGCAGGACACGGCCGATTCTTTGAAGACTCGTTCAGGGGTATGATAGTCGAGATTAGCGAAGACGAGGATGAAGACGGCGAGCTTTCTAAGGGCGAGCCCCTGCTTGTGCCGGATGCGAGCAATGATCGCTGCCTCAGCCCGGACTTTGCGGAAAAACTGCAGATCAAGGGCTACCTTGCGATTCCACTTCTCAGCCAAGGGCATAGGATCGGCGTGGTTTTCATGGACAATCCCGGGGAGTATCCCACTTTCGATGATGAAGCGATTGCGACCGCACGTGTTCTGGCCGACCTTGCGGCAATTGCAATCGAGAAAGCCCGAGTCTTCGAGCGGCAGCGGAACATTGCTCGGGTCCTGCAAAAGAGCCTCCTCCCCGACATCTGCGACCGGTATGGCAAGTTCCGAATTGCCTGCGAGTACCGTGCGGCTCTGGAGGAAGCTCAACTCGGCGGCGACTTCTATGACCTGGCCTTCCTCCCCGATGGTCGGATGGCGGTCGTGATAGCCGATGTATCGGGCAAGGGGCTGGAGGCGGCCGTTTCCACCGCGATGGGGAAGTACACCCTGAGGGCCATCATAACGGAGACTCCCGATCCCGGCGCAGGGCTGACGAGGGTGAATAGGTCGCTGATCCGCATGGGTACCGAATGGGGGTTCATAACCATGTTCTACGCGCTGCTGGATCTTGAGACAGGAAGGTTTAGCTCCTCGAATGCCGGCCATCCCCCGCCCATCCTGATCCGCGAATCCGGCGAGGTCTTCTGTCTGCCGAGGCGCGATGGCCAGCCGCCCCTCGGCGCATTCCCTGATATCGAGTACACACAGACGGAGCACCAACTGGAAGTGGGGGATGTATTGGTCTGCTACACGGACGGCGTGCTGGAAGCAGGACGCAACCATGATCCCTTCGAAATCGATCGCCTCGTCTCGCTGGTCACCGAACTCCGGCAATTGCCCTCCGCAGAGATCGCAGCCCGGATCCTGAAGGCAGTAGCGGAATACAGCAAAAACGTCTTTCGAGACGACATTGCCCTCATGGTGATCAAGCGGGAGTATGCTTAGAATGCGGGCGGTTGGGGTATAGATAGGTGGGTTATGGGTTATAGGTTTTGAGTTTTGGGGTTCCCTATAACCGATAACCTAAAACCTGGGGGTTCCGATGGCCTTGTTCTGCAGCACGGAGATATTCAAAGCGCTGGACGGGATGAAGTTCCCGGCCACGAAGGAAGACATCCTTGAGTATGCCCAATTCAAGGATGCCAGGGAGGCGGTCATCGTCGTCTTCAATAACCTGGATGACCGGATGATCTTTCACGACGTATCTGAAGTATGCGAAAACGCCCGAACTACCTGCAACCTTCAGGTTGTTCAGGCGCTCCAGGGCGTCTCGTTTCCAGCAGAGCGGGAGGAGTTGGTGCGCCGGGTTGAGCGCACGAATGTGCCAGGTAGCGTAATCTATGCCCTCGAAGCCCTTCCCTCAGGCTACACCTACCGCAGCCTCGACGAAGTATGTGAATACGTCCTCTGATTCCTGGTTCGTTGGAAGTTGAACGTTGAGAGTTGAATGTTGAACGTTTACTTCCCTCTGAACTCCGCCTCATTCACCATCGTGAATGCCTTGTTCTTTGGCGGGCACTCCTCGGCACAGATTCCGCATCCCTTGCAGTGCTCATAATCAACGCCGATCATCTTGCCCTCTTCGTTCAGCATGATCGCCGAATCAGGGCAATATACCCAGCATATCAGACAGCTTGTGCACTTTTCCGCGTCCCATACCGGTCGCTCGGTTCTCCAGTCACCGGTCTCATACTCCGCCGATGTCCCCGGCTTCTTGATAAGTCCGCCTATGGGCAGATCCTTCCACCCGGGCTCTTTTTGCTCCTTGACTGTCATTGACATCTCCTAACTGTCGGTCCTGTCTGTCCTATAATATCAGACTCAGCCGCCAAAGGTCAACTACGCCCCACGCTTCGTTTCGCCGAAAATGGGAAAGGGTAAGAGACAGTTGGCAGTACTATCGGAAAGGGCGGGTGCATATCATGAGTTTAAAACTCGGGCGGATACTGGGTATCCCAGTTAACATAGACGTAAGCTGGTTTGTCATTTTCGCCCTGATCGTCTATACGCTTGCCGTGGGCTATTTCCCGCAGGTGAACAGGCATCTCGCTCCGTGGATGAACTGGCTCGGTGGAGTGATTGCCGCGCTGCTGCTCTTCGCGAGCGTGCTGCTTCATGAGTTGATGCACAGTATCGTTGCGAAGAGCAACGGCATAGGGATCGGTGGAATCACGCTCTTCATATTCGGCGGAGTCTCTCGGATGACGGACGAGCCCCGAACGCCCGAGGCTGAGCTGAAAATGGCAATTGCCGGGCCTGCCACGAGCTTCGCGCTGGCCGGGGTTTTCTATCTGGCGGCCCGACTCGGCGGCACGGCAGTATTCGGCGTACTGGGGTATGCGGTAGTTTCATACCTGGCGCTGATCAACCTCATCCTGGGGATATTCAACATGATCCCTGGATTCCCCCTTGATGGTGGCCGAGTGTTTCGGGCAATCTTGTGGGGAGCAACGAATAACCTTGAGAAGGCGACACGGTATGCCGCCTTTTCCGGGCAGGCATTCGCATGGCTGTTCATCATCGGCGGTTTCTCGATGATGCTTTTCGGCGGATTCCTTGGCGGGCTGTGGTTTGTATTCATCGGCTGGTTCCTAAACAATGCGGCCAATCAGAGCTATCAGCAATTGATGCTTAGGCGGGCGCTGTCAGGAGTGGACGTCGGTCGAGTAATGACAACAGACTTCCCACACATAGACCCGTCCCTCTCTCTCCAGGATTTCGTCCACAACTACCTGCTGAAGTACGACTACTCGGCATTTCCGGTAACTGAGAATGATCAGTGCCTCGCCATAATCACCGCCAATGAGGTGCGCGACGTTCCCAGAGAGCAGTGGCCAAGCACAACCGTGCGTCAGGTGGCAAAACCGCCTGAGGAAGAGGTGGTCGTTGACGAGAACGAAGATGCCTTTGATGCCTTGATACACATGGCTGAGGGGAATCTTCGCCGGCTTCTCGTGATTCACGACTGCAAGCTAAAGGGCATGGTTACCCAGGATAGCATCCTGAATCTCGTTCGGACGAAGATGCAGCTCCGAATGTGATAAATAAGGCCGGAGTCTACACAGACCCCGGCCCTATATCCGCTTCCGTGCGGTCGTTTTCCTACTGATCACGTTCGACACTCCCCCAGCGGAACACTCGTTGAAACCACCGAACTATCAATCTCCCGATGCCGTCACCCCGGCGAGTGCTCCAATCATAACCCCATTCGCCGTTTCGTTCCTTGATATCCGGGAGCTCGGTCTGCAGGAAATGCTGGATTTCCCTCATCAAGCGTACCTTGCTCTCCTCGGGCAGCTCCTCGGCGCGCTTCACCCCGTTGGCGGTGAAATGGCGCTCCACCATGTCTATCGCCTTGTTCGCGATTGCCTGGGGTACATCGGGTACCGACTGGTATATCTTGCGCAACGCGCCGCCTCTGAAACTGACTGTGCCTAGACGACTGCAGTCAGGTCTGAAACCAGATTCACCCTCTGCTGAGGACAAAGCCCGGCCGGATTGAGATCATGTCCCTGGTAGATCGACTCGTAATCAAGATGCCGGTCTACGACTTTCGCCATCTCGCCGGCCTTAGTCACAAGGTCATCCCAGTTGGGAACAACCGGCAGCGGAAACTCGTCGCTGTCAGGCAGGGTAACCATCCTGTCTATCTCTTCCTGTGCAATGCCTATTCGTTCTCGCATACGTCACCCCCATTTCGATATTCCGCTTTCACTTAATGTCTACCCAGGTGTCATTCCGCATAAACAGGGTGTGATGAGCAGTAGTGAGGCGAGCTAAGGCTCTGGGGAGCACAAAAAATGAAGCCCGTCCCAACTTCGGGGCGGGCCGAGCGCCACATCGGGCGCTGCTATCGAGAAAGGAGTCGGAGATGCTTGATCTAATAGTGTGCAAGATCAGTGCCACTCCCCCAAGATGATCCGAAAACCGGCAATGTGCCCAGGTATCCGCAGCTTGTGTTTGGGTACTTTGACACGAGTGGGTATGTCCTTGTTATGGACGCAGAACCTCCAAGACCGGAAGGCGAATTGAACCGCAGAAAATGGACGGCATGCTGCCTGGTGCCGATGCTTGCGGCAGGCGCGATTCTGTTGATCGTTGCGGGCGCAAGCCTCTACAACTCCCACCCAAGTCTTCGGAAGCCGGCAGCCCAGACGACCGCCAATAGAGAGGAGTTCGTCCGATTCGGACGAGCGTTCTTTGCCATCACTACCAGGGCCGACAAGGCAAGCGAGCAGGCGTTCAAGACTCTGCAGACGATGGTCAATGGGAATGGTTCGATCGAGGAAGTCCATTCCGCCTTCCGGACGGCATCAACCGCGAACAGCCGGGCTTCGGATGAGTTCAAGGCCCTGGACATACCCCCGTCCCTCCAGTCCCAGTCGAAGCTCAGACAGTCAACGGATACCATGTCCAAGTCATATTACGCCCGCAAGGTCGCATGCGATATCCTGGTGGATTGGAACGGCGACCTAAACGATCAGGAAACCGCGGACAAGTATCGTCGTCAGGTGCAGGATATCAATCGCCTGACTCAGGAAGGTTTAGGCCAACTGGCCGATGCAGCGAGGGACAACGGCATCACTCAGGACGACGTGCGGAAGTTCCTCCCGAGTGCCATCTTCTCCGAGGTAAACCCCTTCGAGGCCCACAAGATCCCCTGGCGGCGCTAGTTCCTGTCGGGGGTCGTGACCCGCTCTGAATCCACATGCCAGTCCAGATAGAGCACGTTTAGCGAGCCCAGATGCCGGCAGCCGATTGCAGGGTGACCTTCGACCAGTTCGATGGAGTCGGTGCTGTTTGCGTCGCGGACTGCAGGGTAAGCGGACGGCGGAATCATCAGCTTGCCTCCCCTGTATACCCCGCTAATCAACACCATGCCGTCAGGTGGTTTGAAATTGTAGAAGTAGCTGGAGTATCTGTGGTTGATGCCGAATGCATCCACATCCTTGGCGGCATACAGGTCTGAGCCGCAGTAGAAGATTCCCGGCTCCCGGGTCTTATACACGAGTGAATCATACAGGCCCTTAGGGTCGTCGGAACCCGACTTCTTGCCCTTCTCGTCATGAGTCCTGTTTAGATACGGCGGCATTTGTTCGTCGTTGTCTTCGGCATACATCTGGAGCGCCATGCCGATCTGCCGCAGGTTCGACAAGCACTGAGTCTTACGCCCCTTCTTCTTGGCGGCCGAAAACACCGGCATCATGATGACCATCAGCAGGACACCGATGCCTATGATAAACAGTATCTCCAGGAATGTGAATCCGCCTCTTCTTCGCATCATTACTCAGCCCCAAAGGATTTCGGTTCGGCTTCCGAGAACTTGCCCGTATACGCTTGAGTTTGGGCGTATGGGCGTATGGGGGTTACTCCCACACTCCCAAACTCCCACACGCCCATACGTTGGGCCTATTCTACTTGTTTAACGGGAAACAGGGGCGAAATGTTCCGTTTTGGCCATGAAGAAAGGAAGCATGCGCTTGACGGGCCGTGAGAGAGTCATCCGTGCGATAGAATTTAAGGGGCCTGATCGAGTGCCCCTCCTCCATGGAGTGCTTCCTGCCGCCATCCTGAAGCATGGGCAGCCGCTCGTTGATCTCCTCAATGAGTTCAAGGACGATTTCGGCGGCAACTGGAAGGTTATCAAGCCCGAGGACATCACCGGCCCGTATGCCGAGGGGACCTTCACCGACGAGTGGGGCGTCACCTGGCACAATGACTATCACGGCATGCTGGGGATTCCGGTCGGCCATCCACTCGCGGATTGGAGCAATTGGCAGACGTACAAGCTTCCCCCGAATCCGAATGATGACTGGTATTCCGCGACTCAGAAGAGCATCGAGGACTCCGGCCACGAGCACTATGTCATGTTCGGCGGCCTGAACCTCTTCGAGCGGATGCAATGGGTTCGGGGCTATGAGAACCTCCTCTCGGACATCGCCCTCGATGCGCAGGAGGCCTACCTTCTGCGCGACGCCATGGTCGAGCATCAGATCGAGTACCTGCGCAAGGCCGCCAGGCTCGACGCGGACGGCTTCCATTTCGGCGATGACTGGGGCACTCAGGTGTCGCTGATCATTCGGCCCGAGACCTGGCGCAGGTTCTACAAGCCTGCCTACGCCCGCATGTTCGAGGTCTGCAAGGCCGCCGGCAAGCATGTTCACTTCCATTCGGACGGTGTGACCTGGGAGATCATGCACGACCTGAACGAGGTGGGGGTTGACGTTCTCAATATCCAGCATAGTATCATGGACCTGGCGGCAATCAAGCGGGAGTTCGGCGGGAAGAGCGCCTTCCGGTCGGACCTCGATCGCCAGCACATACTGCCGCACGGCACTCGGGATGAGATCTACGCGCACGTGCGGGAAGTCTTCGATGCCCTCGGAAGTTGCGACGGCGGCCTGATCGGGCACGGGGAGATTGCCCCCGACGTGCCGCTAGAAAATGTGAGGGCAATGTTCGAGGCCTGGAAGGAGATTGGGGCGTATTCCTGATGAACCGGGTCAATCCAGAGTACGTTGGCATCTCCATACAGTGGTTTGGGACTCCCTGCCACTGCCGTTGCCGGCATTGCCTCTTGCGCGCCGGTGGGAAGCTTAGCACAGTGCCTTTAGCGAAGGTGCGTACGCTGGCAGAGAGGTTTGTGCGCTGGCGAACCCAGGCTGGATTAGAGTTCAGCGTTGATCTGGTTGCCGGCTATCAGTGCGATTCGCCTGAATACCTGGAATGCGCCCAGTTCAACAAACAGCATGGGCAATCTGCCTGGTGGTCCATGCCGTTGAATGGGATAAGGCTTCGAGATGAAGCTGAGCTTAGGGACTTCTTGCCAGCAATCAAGAGCGAGGGGATTACCGCCATCGGTCTCACCTTCTACGGGCTGGGGGATTATCATGATTGGTGGGCCGGACGTCGAGGAGATTTTGAGCAGGCCTTGAAGCTTGCGGAGATTGCCGGGGAATATGGACTGGATCGCCAGGAAACGGTTTTCCTGTCCCAGAAAGGGATTGCGAACCTGACGGAGCTTATCAAACTGCTCGATAGCTTTTCCGGAAATGTCGGAAGATCTGTGTGCCCCTGGGACTACAGGGGGCATGGAAAACGCCTGGAGGACGAGCGTGTCCTGGCATCTCAGGTTGAAGGCCTTCCCGATGAGGTCAAGCGCCATGTCAACCTTAACGCATACGCTTCTGAAGCGGAATGGATACGGAGGATTGCCGAAGGGAGTATCTCTGTGAAGAGCCGCAGTTTCTGTATCTTGAGTGTGTGGGAGGACAACATCCAGGAACTGGAGTCAGCCGAGTGCGATCAGATTCTGGGCGGCTTGCGAGACCGCGACCAAAGTCTTCGGCGGGCATTGCCTCCACTCTCAGAGCTTGCCAACTTGTATGGAGACAGGTCTGGAGACCGCCTGTACAAACTCCGCGACCTCCAATGGAAGTGGACCGACAGCTATATCGAGTCTCACCCGGAGGTCAATCCCTCGGGGCGGTTCGATGACCTGTCCTCATGCGTACTGTAGATAAGTAAATGGCCAGAGAAGAGATCAGTCTAAACGCTCGGTGGAAATTCGCTTGCTTTGATGAGGGCGAGGGGATCAAGGCCGGCGCGCACTTGCCCAAATGCGGTGCGGGCGAGTGGATGGACGCCGTCGTCCCGGGCGATGTCCATCTCGACCTCATGCGCGCCGAAAAGATCGCCGACCCGTTCGTTGGCCTGAACTCGCTCGACCAGCGCTGGATCGAGGAGAAGGAATGGTGGTATCGGCGGGAGTTCGTCGTCCCGGAGAAGGTCCGGGGCAGGCGAATGGAGCTCCAATTCGGCGGACTGGATACCTTCGCCACGGTATGGGTGAACGGGAAGCTTGCGGGCAAACACCAGAATATGTTTGTCCCCTGTAGTTTCGAGGTCTCGCGCTTGCTCGATTACGGCCACCGGAATACGGTGGCCGTTTGCTTAAGTTCCCCCTTGAAGGCGGTGGAGGGGAAGAGCACCGGCGGCCTCGTCTGCGCCTTCGATGCTCGCGAGCGCCTCCATGCCCGAAAGGCTCAGATGTCCTACGGCTGGGACATAGCGCCGAGAATCCTGACGACAGGCATCTGGCGCCCGGCATATCTCGTGGCGCACGGCGATGTCTCCATCGGCGATGTCTCCATCAGAACCGAGTCCTTGTCCGACGAGTCAGCGACTATCAGCCTTGACATTCCTCTCAGTCGTTCCGCGGCTCGACTGAACTCGCCGAAGTCCGAGCTTCAGATCGAGATCACGGGCGGGCTCGAGATCATCAAACAGTCACTTAAGGCATCCCACGCTCGAATGGAGTTCGAAATCCCTAATCCCCGACTTTGGTGGCCGTGGAACGTCGGCAGCCCGAACCTCTACCATCTGACGATCAAGGCATTGTCGAGAGGCGAGGTCCAGGACGAATACAGCACCCGATTCGGCATCCGAACGGTCGAGCTAGTGCAAGAGCCTCAGGTGGAACACCCCGATTGTTTCGGGAAGGACGGCGGGCGGAGTTTCATCTTTGCCATCAACGGTCAACAGGTCTACGCCAAAGGCACGAACTGGATTGCCGGCGACGCAGTATTCGCCCGCATGAACCGTAAGAAATACCGCGAGCTGATTGACCTCGCCCTCGCAAATAATGTAAACATGCTCCGAATCTGGGGCGGCGGAATTTACGAAGACCCATACTTCTACCGCCTCTGCGACGAGAAAGGGATCATGGTCTGGCAGGACTTCATGTTTACCTGCGCCAGGTATCCCGAGGACGAGAAGTTCCTCTCTGAGGTCCATTGGGAGGCGGAGAAAGTCGTCACCGGGCTGAGGAATCATCCGTCGGTCGTGCTCTGGTGCGGCGACAATGAGGTGGATGCAACTCTGCACTGGTCCGACAAGTCCGACATGTCTGACCGGTCTGACAATCGGATAAACCGCGAAGTCCTCCCCGAGGTCTGCGCACGGCTCGACCCCACCAGGCCGTATATCGTCAGCAGCCCGTGCAGTCCCTTCGGCGATCCGGACCCTCAGAGCCCGCGAGAGGGCGATTATCACAACTGGCATCACGGGGCTTCGTACAAGGACGACGCCTACCGCAAAGACTACTCCAGGTTCGTGAGTGAGATCGGGCATCTCTCGATTCCCTGGCCGGAGTCGGTCGAGCGGTTCATCCCGGCAGAGCATCGTTGGCCGCCGGAGAACAAGGCGTGGGATTCCCATTTCGGCACAGTTGAGGGCTGTGATCCCCAGCGCCGAGCGAAGGTTGATGAGGCGATCACGAATTTCGGGTTTTCGCGCCCCGACAACCTGGAGGATTATGCCTATCTGTCGCAGGTCGTGCAGGCCATCGCCCTCAAGGAATGGATGGAGCACTATAGGCGAAGGAAGTATCTCTGCGGTGGAAGCCTCTACTGGAATCTCTATGACAACTGGCCCCAGTTCTCCGACGCGGTCGTGGACTACTATCAGAATCCCAAGATCGCCTACTACTTCGTAAGCCGGGCGTTCGCGAATCTGCTGGTCTCGCTGGAGGACCTGGGCAATGGAATGGTGGGAGTCTGGCTGATCAACGATGAACTCAAAGACCGCTCGGGCAAGCTCCTTCTGAGATGTCAGCGGCTGGATGGCGGAACGTCGTGGACGAGGGTCCTGCCGGTCAAGCTCCCGGCGAACTCCTCGCGGATGGTGTGGGACATGAGGCTTCCCAGGCCGCTGATGGAAGACCCGTGCAGATGCTTTGCCCAGGCCCAACTCCTGCTCAACGGGCGGATCGCCTCGGAGAGCTTCCACTTCCCCGCCGAGTTGAAGGACATCCAATGGCCGGAGACACAGTTGACCGCGCGATTGGGTTCAGACGGGGTCATTGTGGTCGGATCGAGCCTATACGCCCGCCTTGTGAGGACTGAGACTCCGGGCGTTCGATCCCGGTTCAGCAACAACTTCTTCGACATCCCGCCGGGCAAGGAACGGAAGGTCCGAATCGTGACGGAGAACGACTGCCCGGTTCGCATCTCGGCGGCAAATGCCCCGGCAGTCACCCTTTGACCCTACTTTGGCTTCAGCCTGCACCAGTAGTTGGGATCCGAGTTGTCATCCGTCTTCATGACTTCCTTCCGGGACATGGAGTCCACGTGGCCATCAACCCAAAGGACGGTATTCTTGCCGTCATGCCATCCGGGCGCATAGATGTCGAATTGCCCGTGCCACAGGGTGACGTCCGGCATCGGGGCGTACCAGCTTCCACCGCCATAGACAGCATACGGATCGTCGGGATCCCGGTCGCTGCATTCGGTGAGGCGGAGGGTCTTCGACGGATACTCGATCTGCTCCTCATGGGTGGTGATGTTGATGTAGACGTTGTACCCGTAGGTCTTCGCTGCCTTGTAACCATAGATGGCGGTGCCGAGCGGCGCACTCGGGCACATGAATATCTGGCCCTGCTCTTCGATCTTTGCCCCACCCAGTCCTTTCAGTTGCCGAATGTACTTGTCTACCAGATCCTGCCACATGTAGCCCCACTCGGCATGCATCGAGATCCTCACAGGCATTGCCATGCCGTCGTAGTCCTGCTCATAAAGCTGGATCGCTTCCGCGAGCTGTTTGAGGTTGTTTATGCACGTGACCTGGTGAGCCCTGGCCTTGGCACGAGCAAATACGGGATAGAGGAAGGCCGAGAGGATGCCGATGACAGCCATCACAACGAGTATCTCTACCAGCGTGAAGCCGTTTCTCTTCATGATCCTCTCCGCAGGTCTCTAGGATGGACTATGCTTCCGTCGAACTTGAGTACGACTCTGCCCATTCCAGGGCCATGGGAAGGCGTGCAGCATTCCAGGTAATACGGCCCTCCCTGGCTGACGTCGTCGGTATCCGCCCAGTGCGTCGGCATCATGGAATGGCTCTCCTTCGCGTTCCACTCGGTCACCGGTATCACTGGAGGCTTGTAGATAGAGACCGGATTCCACATGGCCACTCGGGCGTCCACATAGTAGCTGGTCACCGCATGGTCAATGGGCGGAAACGTCTGCCACCTCCATCTGCTGCGGCATGGATCCAGCGGGCAATGCCATATATGGGCGGCTCCGTAGGGCGCCAGGCATCTCTTGAGATACGGTCCACTCGCAAAACGGCCGAAGTCCACGGACTCCGGAGGCTCGCCCTTCTTGATCTTGGAGGTGGTGTAGGGAGGCGCGCATCCACCCCAGTCGGCGGCATACATCTGCAGCGCGGTCCCGATCTTGTGAACGTTGCTTATGCAGGCCGATCGCACACTCAGAGCCCTGATCTTCCCCACTGCAACGCTCACCAAGACCAGCACCGCAATAGATATCGGGACGATGGCCATTACTTGCAGGCAACTTGGTTTCTTGCGCATGTTGTCACCACCCATTAGACGAAGCAGACCCGAAAACAGTTGCGATTGACCATCAGAGAGCAGTCGCCTATACTATCCCCATGAGCGCTGAACCTGCAAAGAAGCCCCCCGGCGCATTTCGCCGCTGCCGCTCGATCATCTTCGGACTCGTGCTGGTGCCGGTGAATATCTACTTCCTCATGTACATGGAGGTCGCGGGCAGAGCGGTCACCGGGTCGGGCGCAGGCCCATTTCCTTCCACCATATCCCTCTTCGCCAACACGATCCTCTTTCTCATCGTGCTCACCCTACTAAATAGTCTGCTTGAACGGAGTTTTTCCTTCGCCCTCGAGCGGACCGAGCTGCTGGTGATCTACGTGATGCTCACGGTCTCGACCGCCATTGTCAGCATTGATTACCTCGACGTCCTCGTCCCCATGATGACCTACCCCTTCCGATTCGCCACGCCGGAGAACAAGTGGGCGCAGAATATGCTGCCATACATTTCTCCGTGGGTCAGCGTGTCCGATCCGGAGGCGGTAAGAGGCTGGTATGAAGGCCACACGGCTTTCTACGACTGGAAGATCATCAATCCCTGGCTGATCCCGGT
>Ga0307379_10000437_pt1 | contig 70459 bp, 40 predicted proteins | sample UN2MG_FD_202237 | JGI IMG/M metagenome (GOLD analysis project Ga0307379, IMG submission 202237) | Soil microbial communities from Risofladan, Vaasa, Finland - UN-2 | ecosystem: Environmental > Terrestrial > Soil > Coastal area > Acid sulfate soil | place: Finland: Risofladan, Vaasa | collected... | reverse complement strand
GCGGGAAGCGATGAAGGTTCACATCATCCGCGAGCCGGCGAGCGGGCAGCAGATCAACGAGATGCTGGAGGCCATACCTGACTACATCAAGCTGGCCGTGGATGTGGAGCGCGGTGTGCTGGCCGGGGGAAGTGGTCTTCACTCGGACTGCGAGCAGGTTCTGCTCGACAATGGCAGTCGGCAGGAGAACGTCTGGGGAGCCGACTGGTACCCGGAGACGCGCGAGCTGATGTTCGGGTCTCTCATCAACATACGGCCCCGGGACGGGAACCGCTCGATGATGATCCAGAGCGCGGAGTTACGAAGCCGGATCGAGGCCATTGTGCGCCGCCTGTTGGAGGTCCCACCGGCATGAGCGCCGCACCAGCTCTCCGCGAACGCTATCTCCGCGACCGGGAGCCCATTCGCATGGGCAACCTCGCTTCGGACCTTCTGCGGCTGAGCCAGTGGGTTCAGAGGGGCTGGACGGACGAGCGGATCATCGGGATGCTGGACGAGATCGCTTGGATGATCGAGCAGAACCCGGAGTTCGCGTCGGAGGAGTTGGCGAATATGCAGCGGGAGATTTGCCACTGGCGGCGGATATGGCCGGTGGAGGCGGCACGACCGCTGCTGGCGTTCCGCGCACGGGTGATGTCGGAGCGCATTCTCGAACTGTCGGGGCTGCTGGACGAAGAGGACAGCCCTGAGCCAAGCCCGCAGGACGGATAGGAGCCGCCGCGGCTCATCACAGCCCCATGAGGAACTGGAAGTTGCGGTCGGCGATGCCGGGGAGGCCCTCGTGGCCGAAGTCGGGGTAGACGGCCATGCTTTTCTTCGCGGCGATCTTGTTGTAGGCGGCGAACTGGCTGGAGGGAGGGCAAATGGTGTCCATGAGGCCGATGGCCCAGAGGATTTCGCCTCGGATGCGGGGGGCGAGATGCTGGATGTCCACGTAGCCGAGGGCATTGAACACGGCGTGCTCGCGCTCGTGGCGGGGGTCGAAGTGGCGGAAGAAGTCCTTCAGCTCGGCGTAGGCATCCTTGGCCTGGTCCATTTCCCACACGCGCCTGTAGTCGCTGAGGAACGGGAAGACGGGTGCGGCGCGGCGGATGGCGGGCTCGAGGGCGGCGGCGGCGACGGTGAGTCCGCCACCCTGGCTGCCGCCCGCGGCGCCCACGCGTGCGGGGTCCACGTCGGGCATGGCCATCACGATGCGGGCGAGCTGGGCGCAGTCGAGGTAGATTTGGCGGAAGAGGAGCTTCTCGGGGTGGCCGTCGAGGGCGTCGGCGAGGCCGCGGATGATGTGGCCGCGGAGGGTGTTGCCGGCGACGGAGCCTGCGTCCTCGGAGCGTCCGCCCTGGCCGCGGCAGTCGAGGGCGGCGACGGTGAAGCCCTGGCCGACGTAGGCCAACTTGTCCGCCCAGTCGCCCGAGCTGCCGCTGTAGCCGTGGAACATGACGACGGCGGGATGGGGCTTCGCCGCCGTCCTCGGGCGCAGGAGTTTGGCGTAGACGCGCGCGCCGCCGACGCCGGTGAAGTGGAGGTGGGAGCATTCGGCGTTCGGGGCCTGGAACTCGCAGGGCGTGAGCGTGACCTGTGGGTCGAGGGCGTGCATCTCGGCGAGGGCAGCATCCCAGTAGGCATCGAAGTCCGCGGGGCGCGGGTTGAGGCCCTGATAGGTCTGAAGCTTGTCCCACGAGAAGTCGAAAGTCAGCGGCATTGGCGTCTCCTTGGTGTGCCGGTGCGGGCCGCCCGGGCGCGGTGCCGCGGGTGTTCGCCCCATCCTACGCGCGGGCGGCGCGTTGTCAAGTGCGGCCTGGGCAAGGCGACTTGACAGTGCGCGGGCATCCCCGCATAGTAGAGGGAGGACGACGGCATCGAGGGACCCGCCCCACGCGGAAGAGGAAATGGCGCCATGGGCCAGATGTGGAAGACGGTGGAAGAGGCGCTGGACTACGCGATTCTCGAGGAGCGGAGCGCGGTGTTCACGTACCGTGCGTTCGCCCAGCGGGCAGCGACGCCGGAGCTGCGTGGGCTCTTCGAGGGCTTCGTGGCCGATGAGAAGGAGCACTTCGAGAAGCTGCTCAAGCTGCGCAAGGCGTCGTCGGTCACCGTGGAGAACGGCAGCCTGAGCGCCCTGCCGAAGCCGCAGAAGGTGACGCTGCCGGCCGACGGGCTGGTGGACGCCGCGGTGGCCTACCGGTATGCGATTCGAGCGGAGAGGGCCGCCTGGGAGCTGTACTGGGTGTTCAGCCAGATGACCAAAGAGCCGAAGATCCGCGAGACATTCGAGTTCCTGGCCGCCGAGGAGTTGCAGCACAAGGAGAAGCTGGAGGCGGCCCTGAAGGCCCACAAATCGCCCAAGGGCCTCTTCCGAGGCCTGATCCGCCTGTTGCGGAAGAAGTGAATTCGTTCGTTCGGAACCCGACCTGGAGGCCAATCGTGGCGAAGACGCACAGACCGTTCTTCGGGTGCATCCTGGGCGCGGCGCTCGCCGTGGCGGCAGCGGCAGGGGGCGCGGCCGAATGGCCGCAGTTCCACGGGCCGCGGCGCGACAACCTCTCGACCGAGACGGGGCTGCTCAGGCAATGGCCGGCGGAGGGGCCGAAGCTGCTCTGGACCGCCAAGGGCCTCGGCCACGGCTTCTCCACCGTCGCCATCGCGGGCGGCCTCATCTACACGACGGGCAACATCGGGCCAGACACCGTGATCACCGCGCTCGACCTCGCCGGCAAGCCGCAGTGGACGGCGAAGAACGGCCCCGCCGACAAGCACGACCGCCCCGGCGCCCGTAGCACGCCGACCGTGGACGGCGACCGCCTCTACCACGAGGGCTCGCACGGCGACCTCGCGTGCCTGGAGGCGAAGACGGGCAAGGCTCTCTGGTCGCTGAACCTCCTGAAGAAGTTCGGCGGCCGCAGCCCCCAGTGGGGCCTGGCCGAATCGCCGCTGGTGGACGGCAACAAGCTCATCTGCGTCCCGGGCGGGCCGGAGGCCGGGGTCGTAGCGCTGGACAAGATGACGGGCGAGACCGTGTGGGTGTGCAAGGAGACGACGGAGAAGCCGGGCTATGCCTCGCCCGTCGCCATCGAGTTCGGCGGCGTTCGCCAATACGTCACCATGATGCAGAAGTCCGTCGTCAGCGTGCGGGCCGATACGGGGAAGCTGCTGTGGCAGGCGCCGCACGTGGCGTTCGCGGACGAGACGGTTTCGACCCCGCTGTTCCACGACCGCTTCGTCGTCGTGTCCACCCTCGGCCCCGGCGGCACACAGTGCTTCGAGCTGAGCGGGCAGGGTGACGCGATTGCGGCCAAGAAGGCCTGGCAGACGAATGTCCTGAACAACCACCACGGCGGCGTGCTGCTGCTGGACGGCTACGTCTACGGCTCGAACGTGGGGAGCAAGTGGGTGTGTCTCGACCTCAAGACGGGCAAGATGGCGCACGCGGGCGACGGCGTGGGCAAGGGGTCGCTGACCTATGCGGACGGCATGCTCTACACCTACGCCGAGAACGGGGGCGAGGTGGGGCTGGTGAAGGCCACCCCGCAGGGGCACGAGGCGGCCAGCCGGTTCCGTGTCCCCAAGGGCGGCAGCGGCCCGTGCTGGGCGCACCCCGTCGTGTGCGGCGGCCGGCTCTACCTGCGGCACGGCGACTTCCTCTACTGTTACGACGTCCAGGCGAAATGAGCTCATCGCCCCTTCCCCCTGTCCGCCGCGCCCTGGTTCCAGGCATCGTCTGGCTGGTGTGGCTCGGCGCGGCGGCGTGCGCCCAGGACGCGGCGCGCCCGCGGGCGTGCTGGCCGCAATTCCGAGGCCCCAACGGCAGCGGGGTGGCTCCGGACGGGATGAAGCTGCCCCTCCACTTTGGGCCCGACAGGAACCTGCTCTGGCGGACGCCGCTGCCCTCGGGTCACTCCTCGCCCTGCATCTGGGGCGAGCGGGTCTTCGTGACCGGCTTCGAGCGACCTGAGAAGCGCCTGGAGACGATCTGCCTCGACCGCCACAGTGGCCGAATCCTCTGGCGGCGCGCGGCCCCGGCCAGGACGACCGAGCGCTGCCACGCCATCAGCACCCCGGCGAACCCCACCCCGGCCACCGACGGCCAGCGGGTCTGCGTGTACTTCGGCTCCTTCGGCCTCCTGTGCTACAACTTCACGGGCGACGAGCAGTGGCGGCTGCCGCTGCCCGTGCCGGCGACGGCGGACGGCACCGGGGCCTCGCCCGTGGTGGCCGGCGACCTGGTGCTGCTGAATTGCGCCTACCCGCCGAAGCCGTGCCTGCTGGCGGTGGACCGGCGCACCGGCCGGGTGGCCTGGAAGCGCGAGATCGCGCCCAACTACCTCGGCCTGCCCGGCCACGCCACCCCCGTCCTGCGGTCCCATGAGGGCGCCGACGAGGTCGTCCTGCACACCCCCCTGCGCCTCGCAGGCTACCGCCTGAAGGACGGAGCCGAACGATGGTGGGTGGAGGTTGCGACCACGGGATGCAGCACGCCCGCGGTGGGCGAGGGCCGCCTGTTCGCGGCCACCTGGTTCCACGGCGGCGAGCCGGGGGACCGCGTCCAGATGCCCGCCTTCGAGCGCCTCCTCGAACGGCACGACAAGGACGGGGACGGAGCGCTGAGCAAACGAGAATTCCCGCCCGACCTCTCGTTCATCCGCCGCCCCGAGTCGGATGACGTGTACGGCGCCGACCTCAAGCTGATCGAGTTCTTCGACGCCTTCGACACGGACAAGGATGGCCGGCTCAACCAGGAGGAGTGGGCGAGGGTGGTGGCTGGCCCGTTCAACCGAGTGGACCATGGCCTGCTGGCCGTGGGGCCGGGCGGCTCGGGCAACGTGGGCGGCAGCCACATCCTCTGGAAGGAAACGCGCGGCGTGGCCGAGGTGCCCTCGCCGCTGCTCTACCAGCGCCGCGTCTACATGGTGCGGGATGGCGGGACCGCTTCCTGCCTGGACGCCCAGACGGGCAGGCTGCTCTGGCGGGAGCGCCTGGGCGCGGTCGGCGGGTACTATGCCTCGCCCGTGGCTGGGGACGGGAAGGTGTACTTCGCCTCGGCCCGCGGCGTGGTCACCGTGCTGGCGGCAGGCGACGCCTTTCGGCGCCTGGCCGTCAATGACCTGCGTGAGTCGGCCTGCGCCACGCCAGCCATTGCCGAGGGGAAACTGTACGTCCGCACAGCAAGGCACTTGTACGCCTTCGGGGAATGAGGGCGACGGCCTCTCGGGGAGGCCACTGCCGCTACGCAGGTTGACCCCTCGGCGGCCATTTCCTACAATATGGTTGCCGTCGCGGGCAGATACGCCCAATCGGTGGGCAACCAGAGGCAGAGGAGCGCCCGTGGTGCGAGAGATTGAGGTCCCGAGCGTCGGCCGCGAGGTCCGCGAGCTGTCCTTCCTCTTCGAGATCAGCCAGACGCTGAGTCGGAGCCTCGATCTGCGCGAGGTGGTGGACCCGCTCTTGGACGCCATGGCCAAGCACCTTGGCATGGTGCGCGGCACGATCGCCCTGCTCAACCGCCAGACGGGTGAGATCACGCTCGAGGCCGCCCACGGCCTGTCCGAAAGCCAGCGCGAGCTGGGGCGCTACAGCCTCGGCGAGGGGGTCACGGGACGCGTCGTGCAGACGGGCGAGCCGGCCGTCATCCCCCGCATCGCCGAGGAACCGCAGTTTCTCGACCGCACGGGCGCGCGCAAGAGCCTGGACAAGGAGGACACGTCGTTCATCTGCGTGCCGATCAAGCTGGGCAACGAGGTGATCGGCGCGCTGAGCGCCGACCGCCCCTTCCCCGGCCACGGCGTGCTGGGCGACGACCTGCGCCTGCTGACGATCGTGGCCTCGATGATCGCCCAGGCCGTGCGCCTGCGCCAGGCCGCCGAGGAGGAACGCGAGCGCCTCCTCGCGGAGAACGCCCGCCTCCAGGAGGAGCTGAAAGAGCGCTTCCGCCCCGCCAACATCATCGGCAATTCGAAGGCCATGCAGGAGGTCTACGACCTCATCGCCCAGGTCGCCAGGAGCAACGCCACGGTCCTCATCCGCGGCGAGAGCGGCACGGGCAAGGAGCTCGTCGCCCACGCCATCCACTACAACAGCCTGCGGGCCAAGAACCCCTTCATCCGCGTCCACTGCGGCGCATTGCCCGAACCAGTCATCGAGAGCGAGCTCTTCGGCCACGAGAAGGGGGCCTTCACAGGGGCCATCGCCCAGCGCAAGGGCCGCTTCGAGCTGGCCCAGGGCGGCACGATCTTCCTCGACGAGATCGGCGACATCTCGCCCGGCACCCAGGTGAAGCTGCTGCGCGTGCTCCAGGAACGCGAGTTCGAGCGCGTCGGCGGCACCGAGACGATTCGCAGCGACGTCCGCCTCATCGTGGCCACTAACCGCAACCTCGAGCAGATGATCGCCGACGGGAAGTTCCGCGAGGACCTCTACTACCGGATCAACGTCTTCCCGATCCACGTGCCGCCGCTCCGCGAGCGGAAGACCGACATCCTGCTCCTCGCCGACTACTTCGTCGAGAAGTACGCCAAGGCGAACCACGCCGCCGTCACGCGCATCGCCACGCCGGCCATCGACATGCTCATGGCCTACCACTGGCCGGGCAACGTGCGCGAGCTCGAGAACTGCATCGAGCGCGCCGTCCTCCTCACCGACGGCGACACCGTGTATGCCCGCCACCTGCCCCCCACGCTTCAGATGCCCGAGCCCGCCCGCATCACGTCGAAGGGCACACTGGAGGCCGTGCTCGACGCCGTCGAGCGCGACCTCCTGGTCGACGCCCTGAAGGCGTCGCGGGGCAACAAGGCCAAGGCCGCGCGTGCCCTGGGCCTCACCGAGCGCCTCATGGGCCTGCGCGTCAAGAGGCACGGGCTCGACCCCAGCCGCTTCCGCAACTGATCTCATCCCACCACATGGTAACTATGCGACCTCTGACATACCGTCCGGTATGCCAGTGCGGCTCGCGGCACACGGCCGGAGCTGAGCCGCAACGTCTTGCACGAACATCACTTACGGCACTGAGGACGCTGCGCATTCACGGTCTGGCACGCTGATTGCTCTCGCTGGAGGCCGAGACTGAGGGCCTCTCATCGCCGCGAACAACGAAAGGAGGCATGCGATGACACGCAAGGGGCTTATGGTGGGAGCTGGGTTGCTGGCTTGCCTCGCGGCTGTCGACGCATTCGGGGCGGGGGCCGCTCCTGCCCCACCGCCGGCGAGCGCCCAGGGGCTCGACACCTTCTGGGTGCTCATGGCCGCCTTCCTGGTGTTCTTCATGCAGGCGGGGTTCGGCATGGTCGAGGCGGGCTTCATCCGAGCGAAGAACACGTGCAATATCCTGACGAAGAACTTCCTCGACTACTGCATCGCCTCGGTGATGTTCTTCCTCGTGGGCTACGCGCTCATGTTCGGCAAGGGCGGCTCGTTCATCGGCTGGACTGGCTTCGGGATGGAGGGGGCGGAGAATCCGTCGGGCGTGCCGATCTTCGCCTTCTGGCTCTTCCAGGCCGCCTTCTGCGGCGCGGCGGCCACGATCGTGGCCGGCGGCATGGCCGAGCGCATGAAGTTCTCGGCCTACCTGGTCTACACCGTGGTCGTCAGCTCGCTCCTCTATCCCATCGTCGGCCACTGGATCTGGAACGCGGAGGGCTGGCTGGCAAAGCTGGGCTTCGGCGACTTCGCCGGCTCGACCGTGGTGCACACGGTGGGCGGCTACGTGGCGCTGGTGGGCACGGTCGTCCTCGGCCCGCGGATCGGCAAGTTCGCGCCCGACGGGCGGCCCAAAGCCATCCCCGGCCACTCCATTCCCCTGGCGTCGCTGGGCGTGTTCCTGCTCTGGTTCGGCTGGTTCGGGTTCAACCCGGGCTCCACGCTGGCCGTCGGCGACGGCACGGCCATCGGCCTCGTGGCAATGAACACCAACCTGGCGGCCTGCGCGGGCGCGCTGGCCGCGATGCTCACCATCTGGGCCATCGTGGGCAAGCCCGACCTCTCGATGACCATGAACGGCTGCCTGGCCGGCCTCGTGGCCATCACGGCCCCGTGCAACTACGTCTCGCCCGCCGCCGCGCTCGCCATCGGCACCGTGGCTGGCGTGATCGTGGTGCTGGGCGTCCTGCTCCTCGACAAGCTGGGTGTGGACGACCCCGTGGGCGCCGTGCCCGTGCACGCGATGAACGGCACCTGGGGCACCCTGGCCGTGGGGCTGTGGGGCCGGAAGTCCTTCGGCCTCACCCGCGACGGCCTGTTCCACGGCGGCGGGCTCGAACAGCTCGGCGTGCAGGCCCTCGGCAACCTGGCCACAGTGGCCTTCGCCGTCGTCCTGATGACCGTCCTCTTCGTCGTGATGAAGAAGACCATGGGCCTGCGCGTCTCGCGCGAAGAAGAAGTCCGCGGCCTCGACATCGGCGAGCACGGCATGGAAGCCTACGCTGGGTTCCAGGTCTTCACCACCACGTGACCCGCACAACTGACAAAGGAGGTGACCCGTGAAACTCATCATCGCCTACATTCAGCCCGAAAAGCTCAGCGACGTGAAGCGCGAGCTCTACAAGGCCGAAGTCTTCAAAATGTCGGTCACCAACGCCCTCGGCTGCGGGCAGCAGAAGGGCTACCACGAGTCCTACCGGGGCGTGGACATCGAGGTGAATCTGCTCAAGAAGGTCCGCCTGGAGATCGCCGTCAACGAGGGCTTCGTGAAGCCCACGGTGGACGCCATCATCGCGGGCGCCCGCACGGGGCAGATCGGCGACGGGAAGATCTTCATCCTCGACCTGCCCGAGTGCATCCGCATCCGCACGGGCGAGACGGGCGGCACGGCCATCGGCTGACGTGGGTTCATCTCGGAGTTGATCAACTCCGAGATGAAGCGCCCGCGCTCTCCCCCGGGGCGCGCCGGCCCACCGCGGGCCCGCGCCCCCCCCGCCCGGCTCCCACTTCCCCGAAGAGAAGCACGTACACTGGAGCGCCCAGAACCTACCGCCAGGTAGGATCGGGACGGCAATGCCCTACCGAAATGTACGCCATCTGGCGCCGATCCCATCGGCAACATTTGCCGTAACTCTTGGCCCTTCGGCACGTTCGGAGGGGACGGGGGATTTGGCACGCCGTTTGCTCCGCCTACGAGCAACAGAGGACGAGTGAGGCGAAGTTGCGGGCGCTGGTCGCCGGCCCAGCGGACCGCACAGGCCCCGTGGAAGTCCTCAACCGCAGCCTTTTAGGAGCACAGGCGATGACGCCCAAGCAGTTCTTCGACTTCATGAAGAAGAACAAGTCCGAGATGATGGACATGAAGTTCGTCGACTTGCTGGGGACGTGGCAGCACTGCTCGTTCCCCATCGAGGTGCTGGACGCCAAGACGTTCACGGAGGGGCTGGGCTTCGACGGCTCCTCGATTCGCGGCTGGCAGGGCATCCACATGTCGGACATGCTTGCCGTGCCGGACCCCGCGACGGCGGTGCTCGACCCGTTCTTCGCGAAGCCGACGGTGAGCGTGATCGCGAACATCGTGGACCCCGTGACGAAGGAGGACTACACGCGCGACCCGCGCCACGTGGCGCGCAAGGCCGAGGCCTATCTGAAGCGGACCGGCGTGGCGGACACGGCGTTCATCGGCCCGGAGCCGGAGTTCTTCATCTTCGACGAGGTGCGGTTCGAGCAGAGCCAGAACACGGCGATGTACAAGATCGACTCCGTGGAAGGCGCGTGGAACTCCGCGCGGTTCGAGGAGCCGAACCTGGGCTACAAGCCGAGCTTCAAGGGCGGCTACTTCCCGGTGAGCCCGACCGATACGTATCAGGACCTCCGCGGCGAGATGGTCGAGGAGATGAAGAAGGTGGGCATCGTGGTCGAGGCCCATCACCACGAGGTCGCCACGGCCGGCCAGAGCGAGATCGACATGCGGTTCGCGCCGCTGCTCCAGATGGCCGACCAGCTCATGTGGTACAAGTACATCTGCAAGAACGTGGCGAGACGCCGCGGCAAGACCGTGACGTTCATGCCGAAGCCGATCTTCGAGGACAACGGCTCGGGCATGCACACGCACTTCAGCCTGTGGAAGGGCGGCAAGCCGCTCTTCGCCGGCAAGGGCTACGCGGGGCTGAGCGACCTGGCGCTTCACGCCATCGGCGGCATCCTCCAGCACGCGCCGGCCATCCTGGCCTTCGCGGCGCCCACGACCAACTCGTATCGCCGCCTGGTGCCCGGCTTCGAGGCGCCGGTGAACCTGTGCCTCTCGGCCCGCAACCGCTCGGCGAGCTGCCGCATCCCGATGTACTCGAGCAGCCCCAAGGCCAAGCGCGTCGAGTTCCGCTGCCCCGACCCGAGCTGCAACCCGTATCTCACCTTCTCGGCGGTTCTGATGGCCGCGCTCGACGGCATCAAGCAGAAGATCAGCCCAGGCGAGCCGCTCGACCGCGACATCTACGAGATGACGCCCGAGGAGCTGGCCGACACGCGGAAGACCCCCGGCTCGCTCCCCGAGGCCATCGCGGCCCTCGAGGCCGACCACGAGTTCCTCCTGGCCGGCAACGTGTTCACCCAGGACCTGATCGAAGCGTGGGTCTCGTGGAAGAAGGGCAAGGAGATCGACCCGATCCGCCTGCGTCCCGTGCCCTACGAGTTCCACCTGTACTACGACAGTTGAGGCACCCGGCGCGAGATGCCAGGGCCGATGGGACCTCTCCAGGTCCTATCGGCCCAGGGAGAGCCGCCATGGCGACGCTGCGAATCGCCCAAGCACAGATCAATCCGACCGTGGGCGACCTGAGCGGCAATGCGGCCAGGATCGCCGAAGCGATGCGGCGCGCCCGCGAGGCGCGAGCCGACGTGGTGACGTTTCCCGAGCTGGCCGTGAGCGGGTATCCGCCCGAGGACCTGCTCCTCAAGCCCCACTTCCTGAGCGACTGTCGCCGGGCGCTCGACCTGGTGGCGGCTCACAGCCGCGGCATCGCCGCGGTCGTGGGCTTCCCCGACGCGGCCCGGGGCCAGACCTTCAATGCCGCCGCCCTCGTCCACGACGGGAGGGTCCTCAGCGTCTACCACAAGGTGGAACTGCCGAACTACGGGGTGTTCGACGAGAAGCGCTACTTCGCGCCCGGGACGACCTGCCTGGTCTTCGAGGCCAACGGGCTGCGGGCGTATGTGACGATTTGCGAGGACGTGTGGGTGGTCGGCGGCGTGGCCGAGCACCACGTGCAGAAGAATGGCGCGGCCGTGGTGCTGAACCTCTCGGCCTCGCCCTTCCACGCCGGCAAGCTGGCCCAGCGCCGCGAGGTCCTCGCCGCCTTCGCACGCCGCACGGGCGCCTACGTGTGCTACACCAACCTCGTGGGCGGCCAGGACGAGCTGGTCTTCGACGGCGGCAGCCTGGTGATGAGCCCACGGGGCGAGGTCGTGGCGTCGGCCGCACGGTTCGAGGAGGACCTCCTGCTCACCGACCTCCAGGTGGCCGACACGGTCGAGGCGAGGCCCGCACGCCAGGCGAGCGGCCAGTGGACCCGGCGGCTCGTGGTCCGAGGCCCGAGCCGCAACGGCCGTGCCCCGCTGCCGCCGCGTGTAGCGCCGCCGCTCGATCCCGTCGAGGAGATCTCCAGGGCCCTGGTGCTCGGCACCCGCGACTATGTGCAGAAGAACGGCTTCAGAAAAGTCGTGGTGGGCCTCAGCGGCGGCGTGGACTCCGCGCTCACCGCGGCCATCGCGGTCGAGGCCCTCGGCCGCGACAACGTGATCGGCGTCACCATGCCGTCGCAGTTCACCTCGCGCGAGACCCTGTCGGACGCCGCGCTGCTGGCGGGGAGCCTGGGGATCGGCCTGCTGACGATCCCCATCTCCCGGGTCTTCGCCTCGTACCTGGAGGCGATGGACGAGGCGTTCGGCCCGGGCGAGCCGGGCATCGAGCGCGAGAACCTCCAGGCCCGCATCCGCGGCAACATCCTCATGGCGCTCTCCAACCGCTTCGGCTGGCTCGTCCTCACCACGGGAAACAAGAGCGAGATCGCGGTCGGCTACTGCACCCTCTACGGCGACACGGCCGGCGGATTCGCGGTGCTCAAGGACGTGCCGAAGACGCTGGTGTGGGAGCTGGCCGAGCACGTGAACCGGCGCGCGGGCCGCGACGCGATCCCGCGCAGCATCATCGAGCGGCCGCCCACGGCCGAGCTGAAGCCGAACCAGTTGGACGAGGATTCGCTGCCGCCCTACAAGCTGCTCGACCCCATCCTGCGCGCCTACGTGGAAGAGGACAGGGCGCCCGAGGACCTCGCGACCCTCTGCCCCGACACGGCCCGGCTCGCCGACGTGCTGCGCCGCGTGGACCGCAGCGAGTACAAGCGGCGCCAGGCCCCGCCCGGCGTGAAGATCACGCCCAAGGCATTTGGCCGCGACTGGCGGCTGCCGATCACGAATCGCTATGGCAATGGACGGGCCCTGGGCGTTCCAGGCCGCGCCCAGGAATCTCTGAAGGAAACGTGATAGCATGGGTGGGTCCGATGGGCCCGACAGGTCCCATCCTGACTTTGGGATGCCCTTGATGAACGGCGAAGAGAACCAGCGAAGCAGCACCCCCGCCTGGCAACCGAAAGGCTGCGGCCTCTACGACCCCGCGCTCGACCGCGATAGCTGCGGCGTGGGCTTCGTCGCGCGCCTCGACGGCCAGCCCGGCCACGCGATCGTGACCGACGCCGTCCAGGTGCTCGTGAACCTGGAGCATCGCGGGGCCGTCGGCGGCGACAAGGCGACGAGCGACGGCGCGGGGCTGCTGGTGCAGATTCCCGACGCGTTCTTCCGGGCCGACTGCCCCGCCGAGGGCTTTCACCTGCCCGAGCCGGGCAACTACGCCGTGGGCATGGCCTTCCTGCCGAGCGGTCGCGCGCAGGCAGAGCGCGCGATGAGCGCCCTCGAACGCATCGCCCGCGCCGAGGGCTGCCAGGTCCTCGGCTGGCGCGACGTGCCGACCAACCCCGAGCCGCTCGGCGAGCTCGCCCGCGCGACGATGCCGACGGTGCGCCAGCTCTTCCTCGCGCGCGGCTTCGTGCCGCGCGACGACCTCGAGCGCAAGCTCTACGTCATCCGCCGTCTCGCCGAGAAGGAGGCGGCGGCCTGGGGCGACGACGCGGGCCCCTTCTACATCGCCAGCCTCTCCAGCCGCACGGTCGTCTACAAGGGCATGCTCGTCGGCACCCAGCTCCCGGTCTTCTACCCCGACCTGTGCGACGAGCGGTTCGCCAGCCCCTTCGCCCTGCTCCACCAGCGCTACTCGACCAACACGTTTCCGAGCTGGCAGCTCGCCCAGCCCTTCCGCATGCTCGCGCACAACGGCGAGATCAACGCCCTGCGCGGCAACGTGAACCGCATGCGGGCGCGCGAGGCCATGCTCGCCAGCGACCTGTTCGGCAGCGACATCGAGAAGCTGAAGCCTGTGATTGACGAGCGGGGCAGCGACTCGGCGATGCTCGACAACGCGCTCGAGCTGCTCGTGCTCGGCGGCCGCTCGCTGCCCCACGCCATGATGATGCTCGTGCCCGAGGCCTGGGGAGCCAAGTTCATCCTCGGCGAGGACCAGCGCGCCTTCTACGAGTACCACTCGGCCTTCATGGAGCCGTGGGACGGGCCCGCGGCGCTCGCCTTCACCGACGGCCGCTACATCGGCGCCACGCTCGACCGCAACGGCCTCCGCCCCGCCCGCTACACGGTGACGCGGGACGGGTTGGTCGTGCTCGCGTCCGAGACCGGCGCCCTGGAGATCCCCCCCGACCGCGTGCAGAGTCGGGGGCGGCTTCAGCCCGGCAAGATGCTCCTCGTGGACCTCGAGCAGCACCGGATCATCCCCGACAACGAGATCAAGTCGCGCATCTCGCGCCAGCGGCCCTACCGCCATTGGATCAAGGACAACCGCATCGAGCTGCGCGGCCTGCTCATGCCCGCCCAGCCGCCCGCCGCGGAGCCGAAGGTGCTGCGGCAGCGCCAGCACGCCTTCGGCTACACCGCGGAAGAGCTCAAGATGGTCATCTCGCCGATGGCCTCCCACGGCCAGGAAGCCGTCGGCTCGATGGGCAACGACGCGGCGCTCGCCGTCCTCTCGGGGCGCCCGCAGCTCCTCTTCGCCTACTTCAAGCAGCTCTTCGCCCAGGTGACCAATCCGCCGATTGACCCGCTGCGCGAGGAGCTCGTGATGTCGCTCATGAGCTTCGTCGGCCGCCAGCGCAACCTCCTGGCCGAGACGCCCGAGCACTGCTGCCAGCTCAAGCTCCCCCACCCGATCCTCACGCCCGAGGACATGTCGCGCCTGCGCAACGCCAAGCACCCCAACATCCTCTGCCGCGACCTCGAAGCCCTGTTCCCTGCCGGGGGCGGCGGCCGAGCGCTGGGCGCTGCCCTGGACGGCCTCTTCGCCCAGGCCGAGCAGCACATGGCCGACGGTGCGACCATTCTGATCCTGACCGACCGCCACGTGGACGCTGCCCGCGCGCCCATCCCCATGCTCCTGGCCGCGGCGGGGCTGCACCACCACCTGATCCGCAAGGGCGTGCGCGGCTCCGCGAGCATCGTGGTGGAGACGGGCGAGGCCCGCGAGGTCATCCATTTCGCCCTCCTCATCGCCTACGGCGTCAGCGCCATCTGCCCCTACCTGGCCTTCGCCACCGCTCGCGACCTTGCCGAGGCCGGGCTGCTCGAAGCCGCCGCCACGCCCGAGGAGGCCCTCGACCACTACATCACCGCGGTCAAGAAGGGCCTGCTCAAGACCTTCAGCCGCATGGGCATCTCCACCATCCGCAGCTTCCAGGGCTCGCAAATCTTCGAGGCCGTGGGCCTGGGCCACGAGCTCGTGGACAAGTATCTCACCGGCACCCTCTCGCGCATCGGCGGCATCGGCCTCGACGAGCTGGCCGCCGAGGCCAACGCCCGCCACCGCAGGGGCTTCCCCGCCCACGGCGAGCCGGCCCGCGTGCTCGACCCCGGCGGCGTCTACCACATCCGCCTCGGCGGCGAGAAGCACCGCCTGTGCCCCGAGGCCATCTACCTGCTCCAGCACGCCGTCCGCTCCGCCGACTACCAGGCGTTCAAGCAGTACTCCCAGATCGTGGACGAGCAGTCGAGCATCGAGGTCACCCTCCGCAGCCTGCTCCGCTTCCACCACGGCACCCCGGTCCCCCTCGAGGAGGTCGAGCCGGTCGAGGCCATCGTCCGCCGCTTCACCACGGGAGCCATGTCCTTCGGCTCCATCAGCCAGGAGGCGCACGAGACCATCGCCATCGCGATGAACCGCCTCGGCGCGGCCAGCAACAGCGGCGAGGGCGGCGAGGACCCCGACCGCTACGCCCCGCGCCCCAACGGCGACAACGCGAACTCGCGCACGAAGCAGGTTGCCAGCGGCCGCTTCGGCGTCACCATCGAGTACCTCACCAGCGCCGGCGAGCTTCAGATCAAGATCGCCCAGGGCGCCAAGCCCGGCGAGGGCGGACAGCTCCCCGGCCACAAGGTGTCGAAGGACATCGCCCGCGTGCGCCACACGACCCCCGGCGTCACCCTCATCTCGCCTCCGCCGCACCACGACATCTACTCGATCGAGGACATCAAGCAGCTCATCCACGACCTGAAGGTGGCGAACCCGCGCGCGCGGGTGAGCGTGAAGCTGGTGTCCGAGGCCGGCGTGGGCACCGTGGCGGCCGGCGTGGCCAAGGCCAAGGCCGACATGGTCCTCATCTCGGGCCACGACGGCGGCACGGGCGCCTCGCCGCTCACCGCCATCAAGCACACGGGCCTCCCCTGGGAGCTGGGCCTCGCCGAGACCCAGCAGACCCTCGTCGCCAACCGCCTCCGCGACCGCATCCGCGTGCAGGTGGACGGCCAGCTCCGCACCGGGCGCGACCTGGCCGTCGCCGCGCTGCTGGGCGCCGAGGAGTTCGGCTTCGGCACCATCGCCCTCGTCGCGCTCGGCTGCGTGATGATGCGCAAGTGCCACCTGAACACCTGCCCGGTCGGCGTCGCCACCCAGGACCCCGCGCTCCGCGCCCGCTTCGCCGGCAAGCCCGAGCACGTGATGCACTTCATGCGCTTCATCGCCCAGGAGCTGCGCGAGCACATGGCTGCCCTCGGCTTCCGCACGGTGGACGAGATGGTCGGCCGCTCCGACCTGCTGGAGGCCGCCCCGCTCGCGGGCCGCTGGAAGGCCGAGACGCTCGACCTCCGCCCCCTCCTCGCCGTGCCGAAGGCCGCCGAAGGCGGCGCCGTCCGCTGCGTTCGCGCACAGGACCACGAGCTGGACAAGCATCTCGACAACGAGCTGATCCGCCGCTCGCAGCCCGCCCTGAAGAACAAGAAGCCCGTGACCATCGAGATGCCGGTCCGCAACGTCCACCGCACCGTCGGCGCCATGCTCAGCGGCATCATCACGAAGCAGTTTGGCGCCAGGGGCCTGCCGAAAGACACCATCGCGATCCACCTGAAGGGCTCGGCTGGCCAAAGCCTGGGCGCCTTCCTGGCCCCAGGCGTCACCATTCGCGTCGAGGGCGACGCCAACGACTACCTGGGCAAGGGCCTCTCCGGCGGCCAGATCATCGTCGTGCCCCCCGCCGAGGCCGCCTTCGAGGCCGGCGAAAACGTCATCGCCGGCAACGTCTGCCTCTACGGCGCCACGCGCGGCGAGGTCTACATCCACGGCATCGCCGGCGAGCGCTTCGCCATCCGAAACAGCGGCGCCAAGGCCGTCGTCGAAGGCGTCGGCGACCACGGCTGCGAGTACATGACCGGCGGCTCCGTCGTCGTCCTCGGACCCACGGGCGTCAACTTCGCCGCCGGCATGTCCGGCGGAATCGCCTACGTCTTCAACGACACCGGGCTCTTCGACACCCGCTGCAACCTGGACATGGTGGACCTCGAGAGCGTGTGGACCCCCGCCGACAAGGGCGAGCTGGGCATCCTCCTCGAAGCCCACCACAAGCTCACCGGCAGCCCCCGCGCCAAGCGCATCCTCGACAACTGGCAGGCCTGCCTCCCCCTCTTCGTCAAAGTCATGCCCATTGACTACCGACAATCCCTCGAACGCATGCGCATGGAAGAGGACACCGAGCGCGAAACCCTGTCGGCGACCGAGGAGGTCTATCATTGACTCCGCTCGTCCTCGATTCTGGTGGGGTGCCCCGCACCGCAGGGATTCGAGAACGAGGACGAGGGACGAAGGACGAGGACGATTGCGACCCCTGATTGAGAGCTGTTGCCATGGGTAAGCCCACCGGCTTCATGATCCACGACCGTCAGGACCCGCCCAAGCGCCCCGTGGACGAGCGGGTCCACGACTACCAGGAAGTCGAGCAGCGCCTGCCGGTGCGCGCCCTCGAGACCCAGGCGGCGCGGTGCATGGACTGCGGTGTGCCCTTCTGCCACTCCTTCGGCTGCCCCGTCGGCAACCTCATCCCCGACTGGAGCGACATGGTCTACAAGCGCCAGTGGCAGCGGGCGCTCGACCTCTTGCACGCGACGAACAACCTGCCCGAGATCACCGGCCGCGTGTGCCCCGCCCCGTGCGAGGCCGCCTGCACCCTCGCCATCAACCGCCCCGCCGTCAGCATCAAGCAGATCGAGCTTCAGATCATCGAGCGCGGCTTCGAGCGCGGCTGGGTCCAGCCCGAGCCCGCCCCCGTGCACACCGGCAAGAAGGTCGCCGTCATCGGCTCCGGCCCCACCGGCCTCGCCGCCGCCCAGCAACTCGCCCGCCAGGGCCACGAGGTCGTCGTGTTCGAGAAGGCCGACCGCATCGGCGGCATCCTCCGCTACGGCATCCCCGACTTCAAGCTCGAGAAGTGGGTGATTGACCGCCGCCTCGAACAGATGCGCGCCGAAGGCGTCGTGTTCGAGACCAACGTCGAGGCCGGCACCGACCTCTCGCCCCGCTACCTCCGCCGCACCTACGACGCCATTCTCATCGCCGCCGGCGCCCGCGTGCCCCGCGACCTCAAGATCCCCGGCCGCGACCTTGCCGGCACCCACTTCGCCATGCGCTTCCTCACCCAGCAGAACCGCCGCAACGCAGGGGAGACGATCCCCCCCGACCAGGACATCACGGCGGCGGGCCGCAACGTCGTCGTCATCGGCGGAGGCGACACGGGGGCCGACTGCATCGGCACCGCCCGCCGCCAAGGCGCGAACGAGATCGTCCAGATCGAGCTTCTCCCCCAGCCGCCGGCCGCGCGGCCGCCCGACAACCCCTGGCCCACCTGGCCCCGCACCCTCCGCTCGTCCAGCTCCCACGACGAGGGCTGCGAGCGCCTCTGGAGCATCGGCACAAAGGAATTCCTGGGCGAGAACGGCCGCCTGAAGAAGCTCCGCTGCGTCAAGCTCGAATGGACCGCTCCCGACGCCGCCGGCCGCAGCACCTTCCGCGAGATTCCTGGCTCCGAATGTGAGGTCCAGGCCGACCTTGCCCTCCTCGCCATGGGCTTCACCCGTGTCGAGCACGGCCCCCTCATCGAGGACTTCGGCCTCGAGGTCACCGACCGCGGCGCGTTCAAGGTGGACTCCAACCACATGACCGCGGCCCCAGGCGTCTTCGCCGCGGGCGACAGCGTGCTTGGTGCCTCCCTGGTCGTCCGCGCCATCGCCCTTGGCCGCGACTCCGCCGCCGCCATCGGCCGCTACCTCCTTCGCTCGTGAGCCACCCGTCCTCGTCGCGAAGCTCCGGCTTCGACAGTTGCGGCGGGACACACGAATGGCACCAAATCGAGGTGCTTCGGCCAGCCCGGCGGCGTCAAGATGACCAAGTCCTGTTGCGCGCAGGTGGCCATCTTGAGCGCCTTGCGGCCGTCTCGACCACCTGCACAAGGTGGTGAAGATGGTCGAGATGGTTGAGTTGGGCGAGAGCGAGTCTGAGCCACTTTGAGCAGCTCTGGCGGCGCGGTCAGGGGACCGGCGGCAGTGGCGGGGGCGGGGTCGGGGGCGCGGGCGGCGCGGGCGTCTCCCGAAGGCTCGGCGGCAGGACGGGTGCGGGGGGGACGACGGTGTCGGAGCCTGGGAGGGCTTTCTTGAGGTCGTCGAGGGAGCGGCCGATGACGGCCCGAAGCTCGGCGAGGGCGGTGTCGAGGGTCTTCGACAGGGTGTCCACAAGCTGGGTCTGCTGCTGGAGGACGGTGACGTAGGCGGCCCGGACCTCGGTGATGCGGGCGTTCTGGAGGTCGAGCTGCTTGGCGATGATTTCGCGGAGCTCGACGACCTTTTTCTCGATTTCGCGGGCGTAGCCGCGGGCGGCGGCGACGTCGGATTCGAGGGCGGCGGGGAGCTTGCTGGCCTGGTCGAGGCGGATTTCCTGGCTCTTGGCCAGGTTTTCGAGCATCTTGCAGTTGGCCTCGAGGGCGCGGATGCGCTCCTGTTGCTGGAGGGTCTGGGTCTTCACCTCGTTGAGGGCGGCGGTGGTGGCGCAGCCGCCGGCGAGGATCGCGAGGGCGAGGAGGACGGGGGCGAGTGGACGCATGGCAGTGCCTTTCTCCTGCGGGGCAGGGCCTCAGGGCTTCGCTGGCGCGGGGGCGCGCAGCATGCGGGCGACGAGGTCCTTCCACTTCCAGCCGAACTGGGCGTAGAAGGACTGGGGGTTCTTCTTCAGGTAGTCGTCGAGGAGGACCATTTTGGCGGAGGGCTCGCGGGCCTGGTAGACGGCACGCCAGGTCTCGTCCCAGGCGTCGGCCTCAGCGCCGCGGGTGCGGAGGGTGGCCTGCCAGGTGTTGATGGTGAGGGGCCAGGCCTTGCGGAACTTGGCGAGGGCGTCGAGTTGGAGGCAGTGGAGGAGGGTGCGCCATTTGTTTTCGACGCCGGCCGTGGGCGCGGCCTGGGCCTCGGCGATGAGGGTGTGGACCCTTCGCTCGGTCTCCTCGCAGTCGGCGAGTGCTCTCTTGAAGGCGACGGATGCCTCGTCGAGCTGGCCCTGCTCCACGTGGGCGAGGATCTTGGCCTGGCGGGAGAAGAACAGGGATGTCCAGCGGAGCTCCAGGCCGTCGAGGAGAGCGACGTTGTCGCCGAGGCGCTCGGCGGCGGCGAGGAGGACTGGGGCGGACTCGCGGGCCTTGGCGAGGGCGGTGTCGCGGAGGGCCGCGTCGTCGCCCCGCACGAGGCGCGCGAGCAGGCACAGGGCGCCGGGGCCCATGTCGTCCACGCGCTTCCAGTCGTCGGCGGTGCTGGGCCAGCGGAGGCGGCCAAGGCCGGCCACGATGGCCTCGCGGACGGAGGAGGCGCGCTCGATTCTGGCGAGCTGGGCGAGGCGGGCGACGGCGTAGGTCCTGGCGGCCGGGCCGGCCCCTGCCACCTGGGCGAGGGCCGTGACGGAGCGGCCGCGGACCTCCTCGTCCTTGTCCTCGACCAGGACGTGGAGCGGGCGGGTGGCCATTTCGCCGATGCCCACGAGGTCGGCCCAGTCCCTGTCTCCCTTGGGCCACCCGAGGCTGCGGAGGGCCTTGGTGGCGGCCTCGACGACGCCCAGCTCCGCGTCGCCGATGGCGGTGCGGAGGAGGATGGGGGCAATCTCGTCGTGGGTGTTGAGGTGACGCTGAGCCATGTCGTCGAGGATGCGGACGCCGACGAGACGGGTCTGGGGCTCTGCGTGGCGGAGCAGTGCGTCGGCGAGGGGGATGCCTGGGGCGCCGAGGGCGGCGATTCGCCTGCGCTCGGGCTCGCTCATGGGCTCCCAGCGGAGCCTGGCGAGGCCGGCGACGGCGGCCTCGCGCACCCCGGGGTCGGCGTGGGTGGTGGCCACGCTGAGGAGCCGGGCGAGGGTGCTGCGGCGGACCGTCGCATCGGCCTCGGCGAGGGCGACGAGAGCGCGGAGGGCTTTGCCGGCGTAGAGCGGGTCGTCGGCCTGGGTGAAGCGCTCGATGAGCTCGACGGCCTGCTTGCGCGCGGAGGCGACGGCGGAGCGGCGGACGACGCTGGGGAGGAGCTCGAGGGCGGCGCCGCGGGCGCGCTCGTCGGCGCGGACCATGCAGAGGATCAGGTCGCTGAGGCGTCCGACGAGCGCCTCGTCGGCGGTCTCGAACATTTCGCCGATGAGGGGCCAGGGCGGGTCGTCGCCGCGCATGGCGCGGACGAACTCGCCGTCGCTCGCCGGCCACTGGAGGGCGACGAGGGCGACGGCGGCGATCTTGCGCACGCCGGGGTCCTGGTCGGCGCGTCCCACGCGGACCAGGCGCTCGATGGTGTCGGCGCGCGACTTGGGGTCGGCCTTGACCAGGAGCATGAGGCAGGCGAGGGCGCGGGTGCGGATGTCGGGCGCGGCGTCGCCGAGCAGGCCGTCGAGGAGCGGGATGGCGGCCTTGCCGGCGGCGGCGACGGGGCGGCGCTCGTCCTCGGTGGCCGGGCCTTTGAGGCGCAGAAAGCCGCTTTCGGCGGCCTGGCGGAGCGTCTCGTCGCCCTGCGCGTCGGTGGCCAGCCGCACCAGGCGCTCGAGCGCGGGGGGACGGGTCTCCTCGTGGTCCTCGGCGATCTCGCCGAGGGCCTGGATGGCGCCGAGCCTGATCTCGACGCTCGGATCGCCCAGGAAGCGGTCGAGAAGGGGCACGGCCCGCGGCCCGAGATCGGTCACCCTGGCCCACTCCTCGCCCTTGCGGGGCCGCCACGTGGGGTCCGCCATTGCTTTCGGGATGCCCGGCTCCTTGGCCTTCGGCTCTTCGACCCCCTTCGGCTCGGGTTGGACGGCCACCTCCGGGCGCGGGGGCTCGGTCTCCTTCGGCTGGACGACCTCTTTGGGGGGCGGCGGCGGCTCGGGCTCCTTGGCCTTCTCGGGCGGCGGGGCGACGGTCGTGCTGGGCAGCGCGGCGAGGCGTGCCTTGGCCTCGGAGGCCGTGTCGGGCGCCTCGGCCAACTCCTTCAGCGCCTTGGCCAGCACCTGGGCGTGGGCGGCGGAGCGGGCGGCGATGAGCTGGTCAATGAGAGGCCACGGAGGGGGCGAGGCAAGGAGGACCGACCTGGCCTCCTCGTCGGTGGCCGGCCACCGGATGGCGAGGAGTACCTTGGCCACTGCCTCGACCACGCCATGGGGGCGCCCCTGGGCTCCCGCCCGGGCGAGGCGCTCGAGGGCCGCGCCCCGGGTCGCCGGCGCCGCTGCCACGACCTCGGCCAGGGCCTCGAGCGTCCTGGCCTGCACGGCGGCCGCGGGGGCGTCGAGGAGGGCGTCCACGAGGGGGAGGGATTGGGGGCCGATGGCAACGAGCTTACACCAGTCCTCCGGCGAGGCCGGCTGCCACCGAAGGCTCACGAGGCCGTTCACGGCGCCCTTGCGGACCTTGTCGTCGGAATGCGTGGCCGCCAGGCTGAGCAGATGGTCCACGGGGCTGGCCGCCCGCGCGAGCGACGCACCTGCGGCCAAGGCAGCCAACAGGCGCCAGATGGTTCGGTGTGCCACGGGCTACCTCTCTCCCTGCCGCGCAACTCCCGGAGGCCCCGCCTCTAACCCATTCTACCCGTGGAAGCGCTCCGGGGCAACAGGCCCGGAGATCATCTCATGGCGGGTCCGGAGCCGCTGTCCAGGGCAGCATAGCCCCAGCGGCGCAGGAGCCGCTTGAGGCGGTCGGCCGGCGTCTCGGTGGGCGCGGTGAAGGCGAGGCGGAAGCCCACGTCGGCGAAGCTGTCCTTCCCCTCGCGCCCCTTCACGAGACCGAGGGGCCACGCCTTGTCGAACGGCCTGGCCTTGCCGTCCCATAGCTCGGGGGGCGAGAGGGCGGAGGCCCCGATCACGCCGATGGATGCCTCGTGCTTCTGCACGAAGCCGCGAACGGCCTCCGCCGCCGGCGCCGCGGGCGCCTTGAGGAACGCGTCGTCGAAGGCGGCGGGCTGGTCGAAGACCAGCTCGGCGACGTTGCCGGCCAGGTGCTGGAACCCGCCCCCGGGGGAGCCGACGGGGCTGAACCACAGGGCCCCGTCGTCGGCGTCCGAGACCACGAGGGCCTCGGCGCCCCTCTTCACGCCCTTGCCCAGCTCGCTCTCGGGCGCGGGGAAGGTCGCAGCGTCGGGCCATTCGGGGCGAACGGTTTCGGCCTTCTTGCGCATGAACTCCTGCTGCTTGCGCCAGGTGGCGTCGCGCAGGTTTGCCTTGGTGCCCTGCCCCGCGGCAGCGAGGGCGGCCTGCCATTCGGCCGACGACGGGAGACGGCAGCCGAGCAGGCACGCGACCTCGATGGCCGCAGGGGCGGAGATACATTGCGCGGGGTGCTGGGTGGACGGCCGGCCGGCGTTGAGGCCCTGGGGGTATAATTCGCTCGTGCCGGCCTCGGCGACGAGCCACGTGCGGGGGACGGACATTTCGTCGCGCTGCCGCGCCCACTCGCAGGTGCGGGGGCCTTTGCGGACGTCAATCCGCGCGGCGCTGGGCTTGTCGAGCAGGAGGCCCAGGTCGCCCCACTTGTCGGCGGCCCGCACGACATCGAGGAAGAGGCCGACGGGGGTTTCCGTGGCGCACAGGTAGCAGGCCTTGCTCGCCTGGTCCTTGGGCTCGACGCGGAGGAACGCGAGGCGGTGGCCCCGCTCGTCCCAGGTGTAGGTGACGGACTTGCCTTCGTCGCCGATCTCGGCCTTCCACTTGCCCGCGAGCGAGCCGCCGGCCGGGCCGGCCTTGTCGAGGCCCACCTTGGGGTCGTTGGACATCTTCTGCCGGGCGAACTCCTGGAGGTCGCCGAGCAGCTTTGCAGTACCGGGCTGGCGGGCGGCGGCGCCGAGGGCGAGGGCCTCCTTGAGGAAACCGCCGACCAGGGCGTCGAGCTTCTCCTTCGGCTCGTCGTCGCGGAGCCCCGCGGCCGCCCGGCGGAAGTGGTGGAGCTTCCAGCGAAGCTGCGATTCGGGGGCGAGCGCCTTGACGAGCTGCGCGACGTCGCCGAACTTCCCGGCGAGCTGCACGATGGCCGCCAGGTCGGGGTCGGCCAGGTCCTTCGGCTCGGAGCGGCGTGCGACGGCGTTGAAGCACGTCTCCCAGCGGAGCGGCCCCTGGCGGGCCAGCTCATCGGGCACCCACCGCACGGCGTGGGGATGCGCCGCCTTGAGCTTGTCGGCCACCCGGGCGAGGAGCGCGCGCAGCGCCAGATCCTGGTTCAGCTCGGCCAGGGTGCCGGGCCAGTCCTTGATCTTGCCCAGGCTCCGCCAGAGGATCATGGCGACCTGCGGAGGCTCGTCCTCGCGAAGGGCCGCGGCGCGCTCGACGAGCTGCTTGCGGTCGAAAGCCTCCAGGGCGAGGAGCTTCTGGAGGCGGTCGAGCGTGGGGGCGAAGTGCGGCAGGAGCTCCCTGGGCACGGTGCGCTTCTGCCAGGCGTCGCAGAGTTGGCGCGCGGTGCGGGGCGCGGCCTCGGGCTTGTCGTCGGGGCCGTAGCCGCCGTCGAGGAGTGCCGCGATGGCCTGGCAGTCGGCGAGGAGCTTCCCCGCGTCGTCGCGCCACTGCGTATAGGTTCCGACAGCCTTGGTCCAGGCCTTGTCCTGCTTGAGCTCGGCGGGGCCGAGGGCGGGGAGCCTGGCGTCCTTCCAGGGGATGGCGGCGACGATGGCCTGGAGGGCGGCCTCGCGCTGCTTGTCGGCCTCGGCGGCGATCGCCCGCGACAGGTCGTCCGCGGGCGCCTCGGACTTGGGGAGGCCCTTGGGAAGCTGTTGCGGGTCGTCGAGCTGGGTGAGGAAGGTGCGGAGGGCCTCGACGTCGCGCCAGAGCTTCATGTAGCCCTTGCGGTCCTTCTCGATGGCCTCCGGGGTGGCGGCCGGGGCCACGAGGGCGTCGCGTCGCTTCGCCCACTCGTCGTTGACGGCCTTCGAGGCGGTGAGCGGGGCGGACGCGCGGATGCGTGCCAGCCACTTCCTGGGGTGCTCGACGGCGTCCTTGAGGTCGGCCTTGAGCCCCTCGAGCTCTGCGGCGATGGCGGCGACGCGCTGGGTGATCGCGGCCTCGTGCTTGCGGATCCAGGGGAGGGGCAGCACCTTGGCGATGTCGGCGTCGAGCTGCTCGCAGCGTCGGTGCGACTTGTCGGCGAGCTGCCGCTTGGCCGCCTCGGGCTCCTCGCGCAGGAAGTCCACCCGCAGGCGCAGGTCCTCGAGGTCCGCCTTCCAGGCCCCGGGCTGGCGGGGGTCGTTTCCCGCCACCTTGTAGTAGTCGGCCACCTCCTTGCGCCAGCTCGGGAGGGTCTCGTCGGCCATCTTGCCGGCGGCGAAGGCGCGGTGGACGTCGCTGTGCTGTGCGAAGAGCTCGCGGTCGATCCTTCCCTGCTTCCAGTCGCCCTGGAGCACGGCGGCGACGCCGGCCGCCTGGGCCTCCAGGCGGTCGAGCCGGTCGGGGAGAGCCGCCGGGTCGGCCTCGGCCGCGATGGCGGCCGCGACGTGCCTGGGGAAGGCAGCGAGGACCTTGTCGCCGGAGCCTCCCAGCACCTTCGCCAGCGCGCTCACCTTGGCCCAACGCGAGGCGATCGCGTCGGCGAGGGCGTGCGCGCCGTCCATGGCCTTGAGGAGCTCGCCCAGGGCAGATGCCGACGCCAAGGCGGCCGAGAGGCGTTGCTGGAGGCGCGCGGGCACCTGGTCGCCCAGGGGCTTGAGGGCCTCGAGCTGGCGCTGCAGGTCCTTGCGGCGCTCGCCGGCCTTCGCCACGTCGGCTCGGGCCTGTGCGAGGCGCTGGGCCATGTCGTCCAGCTTCCCGGCGGCGAGGGCCTGGGCGCGCGCGAGGGCCCAGAGCTTGTCGGCCAGTGCCTTGTCGTGGAGGCCCTGGAGCTCGGTGCAGTGGGCCTTGATGGCCGCGAGCGACTCGTTCACGCTTTGGGCGGGAACCTTCAGGGCGTTGAGTGCCGCCGAGATGTCCTCGAGGCTGCTCACGCGGCCCGCGGAGGCGCGCACGGCGGCAACGAAGGCCTGGGCCGCGGCGGCGGCGTCCCCGGCACGAAGGGCCTTCTCGACGTCCTGGAGCGCCTTGCCGCTGGCGGCGATGGCGGCGGTCTTGGCCTCGACGGCGGCCACTTTGGCCAGGAGGGGCTCGAACGACTCCGCGTCGCGGGTCTCGGCAAGGAAGAGGTCGTGGATGCGGGCCGCGGCGTCGTCGCCGAGGATCTGCACGGCTTGCTCGTGCTGGGCGATCTTGCGGGCCGTGAGCTCGATGGCGACGGCTTGGAGCTTCACGCGAAGGGCGGCGTCAATGGCCTCGGCGAGGTTGGGGCCGGGCGTGAGGGCGGCAGCGGCGGCCTCGAGTTCGCCGGCCTGCCTGCTCCAGCCGCGCGCGGCGAAGGCGGCTGCCAGCGGCTTGAGGCTCAGCTCGTCGTAGGAGGCCCAGCGGGCGACGCTTTCCTCGACTCCCTTGACAATTTCGAGGGCGCGGCGAGTGGTCTCGACGCCTTCGCGCGTCTTCGCGGCCTTCGGCGGGTTGAGGCCCAGGTCCACATAGTCGCCGCCGGCCACGCCGGCGATGTCGCGCGGGTCCACCGAGCGGTCGCCCGCCTGGTCCACACGCATCACGATGAGGCGCGCCAGCCCGGCGTCGCGCCGCCACGCATCCAGCCGCTCCTTGTTGAGCTTGCGGTGGAAGCCGGGAAACCAGCCACGGTAGGCATCGCAGAGAGACTGCCACGCCTTGCCGTGCTCCTCTGGAATCCAGGTGAAAGGCCCCGTGTCCTTGGGCTTCTCAGGGGCCTGCACCGACGTGCCGAACAGCAGCGGAAGAAACAGGAAGGCGAGCACCGCCAGGACGATGAGCAGGAGGTAGAGGGGCCAGAGGCGCAGGAGCCGCTGCCCGACGCCGAGCCCGGCGCCCGGCTCGCGCCAGGCCGCCGCGGGCACGGGGCGATGCGCCGGCACGGCGGGAGCGGAGGGCACCGTCTCCATCTCGTGGAATGCCTTGGTGCCCGCAAGCGGCCTCGGGGCTGGCCTGGCCTCGACGGCCGGGCTCGGGGCCGCCGCCGGCGGCCGGGGCGCCGGAGCCGCAGCGCCCGGATGCGAGGCGTGTGGCGCCGCGGGGCGCGGGGCAGGAGCAGGCGCCGGCGCGCGCGGCGCAGGCGCCGCGGGGCCGGCCGGGCGCCCCGGGGGCGCGGCCGCAGCGGGGGGCCTCGGCTGCGCCGCGGGGCGGGCCTGGCCCGGCGGCGAGGGCGCCGGAGCCGGCCCCGGCGAGGGCGCCGGAGCCACTTGGGGCCTCGGGCGGGGCAGAGCCCCTGCCTTGAGGATCACGTCGGGGAGCGGCGTGCGCTCCTGGCGCGACCCCTCGATCGCCTTCTCACCCCGACTGATGAACGCCTCGTCGAGATTGTAAGGGATCTCCGTGGCCATCGGCACGGCCTGGAGCGAAGCGCGAACGCAGAAGAACTGCTGCGGCCCGGGCTCCCCGACCACGATGTCCACCCACGGCTGGTGCAGCGGCAGGATGAGGAGCATGGGGGCCAGGGGGTCGAGCCGGCTCAGCAGGAAGCCGAGCCAGAGGGCCGCCGCGCCCTGTGGGGTGCTGGCGCAGGTGGGCACCCGGATGTGGCTGGAGCGGAGCATGGCCGTGCTGGTGGCGCTCGCGTCGCCGCCGGCCTGGTGGTAGGCGGCCAGCTCACGCTCGATGACGTAGAGAATGCGGTGGATGCCCTGGTGATTGGGCGCCATCTCGGGGCGGTCGGCGAGGTACGCCAGGGTGCGAGGCAGGGCCGGCAGGGGCCGCTCCGCGGCCTCGGCCTCCGTCGCAGCCTGCAGAAGCATCTGGCGGGTGTCGTCGAGGACGGCGCGGACGGTCACGGCCGAGGTGGTCTTGAGGCAGCGGGCCTCGATGGTGTCGAGAAGGGGGAGCACGTGCCCAAACGTCCAGTCCAGGGAGGCCCCGGTCACCTGGGAGCAGATGACCATGGGATAGCGGGTGCGGCCCTTGCCGTCGCGCGAGGACCACATGCGCCCCAGGATGAGGTCGTGAGCGGTGTGCCACAGGAAGAGGTGGTGGAAGTCGTCGAGGCGCTCCTGCTCGCCCAGCTTCTCCCAGGCGCCGGCCTCGATGTTGCCGGCGATCCCCTGGGTGTAGAGGACGCGCTTGGCGGCGATGAGCCGGTTGGTCTCGAGCCCGAGGTCCTCGATGTGGTCGTCCCACCCCGGGTGCTTTCCGAAGGCAGCGAGCTGGACCTCGACCGCGGACTGGCCGCCCCTCCTGGAGATGAGCTTTCGGAACAAGGACGCCAAGACGCACCTCCGCGCAGCGGCCTTCGGCAAGCTCGGGCCGCCCTGAGCTTGTCGCGAAGGGCGGTCACTCCCCCCCGCTCGCCGGCCAGTCCTCGATTCGCGGCAGCCCCTTCTCAAACTCCAGCCGCAGGCGCAGCACGCGCGGCTGGCGCTGGTCGTCCTCGATCGTGAGCAGGACGTTGCGCTTCATCGGGTCGAAGACCTCTTTCTTCTCGGTCGGCTTGTCAACGTCCCACAGATGCTTGAATGGGTTGCCGGGGAAGAGGGGGTCCACAAGCTGCCCCGGATGGAGCAGCCGCACCATCGCCCAGACGTCGTCCACGACCACGGCCCGGTTCGGCTCGGGGTCCACGGGATTGCGGTAGAGGTGGATTTCCAGCTTCTCGCCCGGGTACCAGAGGTCGCAGAGCTTGTAGTCGGCAGCGGGCAGGGTGTTGCCCTTGCCGGTCTCCTTGCCTCCCTGCAGGATGCGGATGTGGACCCATCGGTGGGCGGCCGTGGGAGTCGGCTGGGCCGCGGGGACCCACAACTCGCACTTGAGCGCCCGGTCGGCGGTCGGAAGCCCGTCGAGGACGCCCTTGACCCGCTTCAGCCAGTCCCACTCGGCGGGCGGGATGCGCAGCCTGCGGATCTCGTCGAGCCGCCTGCGCACGAAGGCTCGGCCGCGCGCGCCCTCGGGCGCCATGGGCGTGGGGGCGTCCTTCCACTGGAGGACCAGTGCTTCCACGATCTTCCGGGCCTCGGCGACCTCGGCCGCCGTCAGCGGCTTGTCGCGCACCAGGGGGCGGTTGAGGGGGAAGCGGTTGTAGCGGCGCAGCAGGTCGTCCACCAGGCCCCGGCCCTGCTTGGCCGCGCCGTCGGACAGGAGCCGGAGGAACTCGTAGGTCAGGTCGGTCCAGTACTTGTCGAGGAACTCCTCGGGGTTCTTCCACTCGAAGGGCAGGTAGCCATCGAAGACCTCGTCGTCGGGCAGGAGGGCCAGGACGCTCCGTGCCTGGAAGGGGTCGGCCCCCAGCTTGCACCAGTTGGCGCGGACGTGGCGGCAGCGCTGGATGTAGACCTCGTTCTTGAGCTTGCGGACCTGGGCCTGGACGTTTTCGCGGCCGGTGGCGAACTGCTGCCGCATGTCGGCGGGGAGTGCGCCCTCGATGTCGGGGTGCATGGCGCTGCTCATGGCGGTCCCCACGTCGCCCAGGGCCACGAAGACCTCGAAGAAGTCGGTGCGCTCGACCTCCTGGCCGAAGGGCGCCCAGTCCACGCCCTGGCTCTCCAGGTCGCGCGGCACCGTCTGGGTCCAGTAGGTGAGGTAGGGCCCGGTGATGTACTTGGCGATGACGCCGTGCCACAGGCCGCGCATGGTGTCGAGCCGGTCGCGCTCGAGGATATTGCGCTTGGGGTCAGCCAGCACCTGGCCGGCCTCCTGGCACACGCCGAGGACCTTCTTGGCAGCCTCGGGGTGGTACTTGGCGTCGAAGGGCCCGCCCTTCAGGTTCGTCGCGGGCAGCTTGGGCCGGGAGACGGCGGGCAGGGCCTGAGCGACGCGCTCGACCTCGGCGGCCACCTTCTCGGGCGCGTCCGGGGCCGTGCTGAGCGCGTCGTGGAGGGTCTTGTAGATGCGTTGCGGCATGGCGAGCTGCTCGGCCGTGAAGACCGACACTTTCGCGGCGTCCTTGAACCGGAAGGCGTCGGGCTTCAGGTCGCACAGCTCGGCGATCTGGGTGCAGGCGGCGGCGACGGCGCCTTCGACGGCCCCGACGCCCTTGGCGAGCGAGACGATTTCGACCGCGGCGTCGCCCTTGCCTCGCTCCGCATCGCCGAGGCGGTACATGAGCATGCGAAGCTCGTAGAGGCGCAGCCTCGCGGCCCTCCCCGCCTTCAGCACCCCGTCCTTAACGAGCCGCTCGAAGAACACGTTCGCCAGCTCGATCTGGGCGAGGTACTCGGCGTCCACCCGCCGGATGTCGTCGGCGACGGCAGCCGGGACGACCTTTCTGAGGCGCTCGAGGGCCTCGTCGAGCCGGCCGTTGACCGTGGTGGCAGTGGCCTTCCAGAGCTCGGCGACCGGGTCCGGGGCCTCCGGCGGCTTGGCCTCCGCGGCGGGGGCCGGCGCGGCAGGCTCCGCGTCGGGCGGTCGGGGGATCCGGGCGATGCCTGCCTGGACACGGAACTGGCTGAATGCCTCGGAGACCTCCTTGAGAATGGCGCGGGTGGATTTCTCGAAGACAGGGAGGATCGGGCCCTCCGGGTAGGCGGCCAGCTTGTTCTCCGTCTTCGCCCTCACCTGGTCGAGCTGGTCCAGCCGCTCCTGCCAGGCCGCGAGGGCGTTGCGGATCACCTCCACCTTCTTCTCCGTGGGCCGCTCGAGGCGGGGGCCGAACTCCTCGTCCACGTCCAGCAGGCGCTGCTCGGCGTCCCCGTAGTTCTTGAGGAGGGCGTCCTTGAGGGCCAGAAGGTCGTCGAGCTGCCGCGTGGCGGCCTCGCCCTGCTTGGTCCAATGGCGCACGTAGCGTTCGGCGCCGTCGTAGACGGCCCGCTGGGCGAGGCGCGTGCCTGCGGCGGTGGCGTGGCGCGGCGTGATGTCGCCCGTGCGCTGCTGGGCCAGCCAGCGCAGGGCCGCGGCCAGCCCGTCGCGGTCCTTGGCGCACTGCTCGTAGTTGGCGACGTATTTCCGGTACTTCTCGTCGGTCTCCTTGTTCTCCTCCTTATCGGGCCGGCGGTAGAGGGCGCAGCGGAACAGGGGGGCGGGGTCGGGCAGGTCCCCCTCAGGGGCCTCGATGCGGATCAGCTCGGCCAGCGCCGGGGTGAACTCGGCGGGCCAGCCCGCCCTGAGCGCCTCCTCGCGCGGGGCCTCGCCGTCGGGCAGCACCATCTTCTGTCGAACGGCATCCACGAGGGGGCGCACCACGCTGCGCTCGAGGAGGAGCCGCTGGCCGGCGAGGCGGTCCGACGTGATGTCCACGCCCAGCCTGGCGAGCCAGAAGACCCAGGGGACTTTGATGGGCCGCGCGGCCAGCTCCGCGAGCTTGGCGTGGAACTGGGCGACGCGGACCTCGTCGCCGCCGACTTTGACCAGGGTCTGGCCGCCGTACGTGTAGTCGGTGCTGCCGACGAAGTCTACTCCGACAATGGGCCGCCAGTACTCGGGCCCCTTGCCCTCGTCGTCGCGGCGCCAGTTCTGCGGGTTGGCGGCGGCCACCCAGTAGTCGCGGTGGACGCCGATGCTTTCGCGCAGCGACTTGGCGCCGAACCAGGTGAACACGGCGAGGACCAGGACACTGAGGAAGCCGGCGGTGATGACGATGGCCCGGCGGCGCCGGCGCTGCTTGCCGGCGTGGATCGCGCGCGTCACCAGGCCGCGCTCCTTGAAGATCTTCTCGAGGAAGAGGTCCTTGAGGAAGTACGAGCGCTCGCGCTCCCACTCGCGGCCCTCCTGGATGGACTGGACGGGGACGCTGAGGGCCTCGGCGAGCTCCTCGTCGAGGGCGTGGCCTTCGCGCATGGACGAGGTGAAATAGATGCCGCGCATGAACAGCGGCTTGCCGGTCCACTCGCCGCCGGCGAACACGTGGTCGAGGTAGTGCCGCAGGCGCGGCGAGATGCGCGCGAGGCTCTGCGGCAGCGCGTACAAGGCGTCCACCTGGTCAACGCGGTGGCCGCTGGGGTCCTCGGTGTGGACGGGGTCGATCATGAGGCCGAGGCGGCGGCGGCGCAGGCGGTCGCACACCATTTCGAGGTGCTGGCTCAACAGCTCGGGGTTGAAGCGTTCGTCGAGGGGTGCGGGGTTGGACCAGCCGAGGATCTGCTGCTGGAGGTCGGGGTCGGTCACGCCGTCGAAGAACTCGCGGAAGCCGTTGATGAGGTCGCACTTGGTGATGACGACGAAGACGGGGAAGCGCACCTCGAGCACGCGCTGGATGACGTGGAGCTGCTCGGCGATCTTGTTGGCCTTCGCCTTGATCTGGTCGGCCGTGTCGGTGATCAGCGTGTCGGCGGGGATGACGAGCACCAGGCCGTTGACCGGGCAGTTGTAGCGGTAGATGCGGAGGAGGCGGAGGAACTCCTGCCACTCGCTGGTGGTGCCGGCGGGGACCTCTTCGAAGATCAGGCGGCCCGCGGTGTCGACGATGACCGCCTTGTCGGTGAACCACCAGTTCATGTTGATGGTGCCGCCGGCGCCCTGGAGTGGGTCGTGGAGGCCGGGCGGGAAGCCGATGCAGGAGTGGCGGACGGCCTCGGTCTTGCCGGAGCCGGGCTCGCCGACGATGACGTACCAGGGGAGGCTGTAAAGGTTCTTGCCGGCGGCGCGGAACTTGGCGATGCCGGCCTCGAAGTTCCGCCGCAGGTCGTCGAGGGCCGCGCGGCGGCTGGCCGCGCTCACCCCCTGCGGGGCGGCGGCGGCCTGGCCCATGATGTCGCGCTCCATGGGATTCGCGCGCCGCTTGCGCAGCCACTTGACCAGGAGGACGAACCCCAGGACCAGGAGCACGACCACGAAGATCCCGGCGACGACGATCCAGGCGGCCGGCCCCATGAAGGTGGTGAACACGTAGCCGAGCGTGGCGGCGGAGCCGCCCCCTACGACCACCAGCAGGGCCAACTGGAGGGGCATTGGCAGCCCCATGCAACTGGCAAGCATATTCCTGAAGAAGCTCATTTCTGGGTCGCCTCCGTGGCCTTCGAGGCCGAGTCGGGTCCCTTGGCGTCCGGGGCGGCGGTCGCCTGCTCATGGGCGACCACCTGGCGGAGCGCCGCCACCAGCTGGTCCGAGGTCCAGCGGAACAGGAAGATGTTCGAGACGAAGAGCACGATGATGAGGCCGACGAGACCGATCGCGATGCCGACCAGCTTCACCGCGGGCGGCTCCACCAGGTCGCTCGTGTTCACGTTCTCGTAGGCGTCGGGGCAGATGCGCGTGTCAATGTCCGTGTCCACCGCGTACTGGATGCGCGCGGCGATCTGCATCATCTTGGTTCGCAGGTACTCGGGCTGCCCGGCATAGAAGCCGGTGAAGCCGAGGCCGATGCAGGTGTAGAACACGGCGAGGCGCTCGGTGGCCTCCGGGGTGTTCTCCTGGAGCGTCTCGTCGAGCAGCTCCCAGAAGCGGTCGTCGCCGGCGAGCTCGTCGAGCTGGAACGCCTTGCGGTTCCTGTGCCAGTCGCGGGCGAAGGCCAGCTTGCTCTCCGAGATCATCGAGTCGACGAAGAAGATGAGGACCCTCTCGATCTTGGGGTACTGGCCGACGAGGCGGGGCTCGGCGGCGGCCCGGGCCTTCATCTGCTCGAGAATGGCGTCCACCTCGCCACGCACCCGGTTGAATTCGTGGGTGCCGCCCTTGCGCGCCGAGCGGTTGAGCCGGCACACGTAGAGGAACAGCGGTTCGCACAGTTCCAGTAGGGTCATTTCTTCTCCGGCGCCTCCTCCGTTATGGTCATGAAGAGGGTGACGTTATAGTCGGACGTTTCGACGCCCGGGAAGCGGATGGCCATGGACTTCTCCTGGACGATCCGCTCCCACATGCGGCGACTCTCGCCGCGCAGGAGGCGGAAGTAGTGGAGGCCGCGCTCGACGGGGAGGCCGAAGGGCGGGAAGCGCTCCTCCTTGAGCAGGATGCCCCAGATGGCCATGTCGGCCAGGGTGCGGGCCATGAGCTTGAACTCGTCGCGGTTCTCGACCAGTTTGACGAGCTCGGCCGGGTCCTGCTTCGTGCGGATGCCCAGGAAGTACTCGCTGGGGCGGGTGAGCTGCTCGTCGGTGAGCATGGCGGCGAGGGTGTTGCCGGCGAGCTTGAAGGGCACCTTGAGGACGGGGATGGGCGCCTTGCCGCGCTGGAGGCGCCGCACCTTCGCGCACAGGTCCTGGAAGCACACGGCCGGGTGGTCGTGATCGTAGTCGGCCACCTCGTACTGGTCGTCCTCGGGGTAGAGGGCGGCCAGGTGGCCCAGGAGGTCGCGCAGGGTCAGGTAGACCTCGAAGGGGGTCACGCAGGGGGCCTGCACGAGCTGGCGGAGGTGGCCGGCGTAGCAGTTGAGCGTGGCGAGGCGCAGGATCGCCTCGATCTGGTCGCCGCGCGCCGTGTCCCAGGCGAAGCCGCGGCGGGTGATCTGGTTGACCAGGGCGCCGCGGGTGGCCTCCACCTGGTGGGCCAGGTCGCGCACGAGGTCGCGCAGCACGGGCGAGCCGTTGAGGTGGAAGCAGGGGGGGATGAAGCTCGCCTCCTGCCTCGGCACCCCAGTGTCCTCCTCCGTGGCGTGCTCGATGCGGACGACGGGCAGCACCTCCATGTCCGCGCGGTCCTCGTCCTCGAACATCAGCCGCGCGTTGACGCGGCGCACGAGGAGCGGCTGGGGGTTCTCGCCGGTGTTCTCGTCGGACCATGTGATGTCCTGGACGCGGAGGAGGCGCTTCACGCGGGCGTCGGCGGTGCTGCCGCGCTCGATGGTGTTGGCCCGCGAGGCGTACCACAGGGGCACGCCGAGGTAGACCGTGAACGGGGCGCTGCTCGAGCCGAAGACCTCCTTGATGTCGAGCGCGGGAAGGTCGGCGCCCTCGGGCACGTCCACGATCAGCCCGCTGGGCATGATCACATGCAGGCGGCCGAACTGGATGAGGCAGTCCTCGAGGGCGTCGGAGGAGAGCCTGTAGTCCACGACCCCGTAGGGGTAGGGCAGCGCCATGCGGCGCTCGGAGCCGAACTGTCCGAGCACCTGGTGCTGCATCAACTGGAGGTGGTGGGGCTGGAGGAACAGCCCCTCGTGCCAGTGCACTTGACCGAGCTTCGCCATCGCTTGCCCCTCACGTAGTAGTGCCTGACCTGCCCGTGGCGCGCCGCTTCATCAGCTCCTCGACGAAGCGCTGGATTTTCTCGTTGATGGCGCCCTCCACCGCCACGTCGGTGAGCCTGCCGGCGAGGTCCTTGTACTTGCGCCAGCACTTGACCTCCTCGGCGACAAAGATGCTGCCTTTCTCGAACCGCACCAGGTCCTGGATCTTCGCGGGGGCCAGGGGAGCCATGAAGCTCATGACGACGTCGGTGGCCGCGATCTTGCCGGCCTGGCTGACGGCGACGACGACGGCGGCGATGAGGTGGCGGAGCTTCAGCAGCTCCTCCTGCGCCTGGGCGTCGGTGACGGTGCTGTCGCTGACGACGTAGCGGCTCAGCCCGAGCCGCAGCGCGGCGATGCTCTGGAACTTCGACCTCGGGGCCAGCTTGCCCCACGTGCGCCACACGAGCGGGTCGAGGCTGCACACGAAGTCCGCCAGGTCGGCGAGGAGCACGACGAGCCGCGCCGTGTCGAGCGACGCGTCGGGCCGCAGCCCCAGCACCTCGCGCAGGCGCCGCACCGGCTCCTCGGGCAGCGCGACGTGCGGCGGCGGCACCAGGCCCGCCTCGGTCAGCCGACGGAGGATCGCCTGCCGCTGCTCGGCGGTGAGCTGCGCCGCCATATCAACGAGCCGGCTCACCAGGAAGCTGGGGTCGTGGAGCTCGCGCTCGTCGGTGCGCGACTGCGCGGGCGCTTCCTGCCGCGGCGCGGCGACCACCACGTTCGGGTCCCAGGTGGGGAACCGCGCCATGAGCTCCTTGAGGAACGCCTCGCGCTGCTCGGGCGAGACCTGGGCCAGCGCGCCCTCGACGGCCTCCGCGAGATAGCCCCGGCGCACCTCGGGGGCCTCGTCGGCGAAGTCGATCTGGATCAGCCGAAGCCGGTTCGCGGCGGCCGCCACAAGCCTCGCCCTGTCCTCGGGTTGCTTGGCCACGGTCCACACCCCTTCGCGCAATCGTTCCCGAATCGGCCCCCTGCGGTGAACTCCTGGGGATCGCAGGAGTCACATCTCCATTTGGCACCTGGCCGCCCGGTGCGAAGTGAAGATCCGACCCCATGACCCCAGGCGCGACCTATTATACGCGCGCCTCCCGCCCGCCGCAAGGAGCGCTCCCCGATGCGGGGGCGGCGAGGGGGTCTCCCGCCTCCCGCTCGCCACTCGCCCCTCGCCCCCTCTCCGCTTCACCGGGGCCGCGTTGCGTACCCGTGTTCCTTCAACACCGCCGCCAGGCGGGCCGCCGGCGGGTCAACGGGCGCGGTGAAGGCCAGGCGGAAGCCCACGTCCGAGAAGCCTTGTCGCGCGCGCTCCAGGTCCACTGCATACGCGCGGTCGAAGGGCCGTTGCTTGCCGTCCCAGTACTCTGGCGGGGAGAGGGCCGAGGCGCCCACGACCTTCAGGGCGCCCGCGCCCTGCCCCACGAGGTCGCGCACCGCCTTGGCCGACGGCTTGTCGGGCTGCTTGAGCGCCTGGTCGAGGCGTGCGGAGTCGTCGTAGACGAGTTCCGCCACATTGCCGACCAGGTGCTGCATGCCGGGGGCCACGTCGGGCGCGGCGAACCAGAGCACACCGTCCGAGTCGGCCACGACGGGGGCCGCCTCGGCGCCCGCCCTCGGGGCCGCGGGGGCGTCCGCCGCCACGAAGATGCCTGCGTCGGGATAGTCGAGGCGTCCCGCCTGCTTCGCCGCGTGATCCCGCTGCTGGAGCCAGGCCTTGTCGCGCAGGTTCCGCCCGGCAGGCGCGGCTCCCTTCTCGAAAGCGTCGAACGCGCCCGCCCATTCCACCGAGGTGGGCAGGCGGCAGCCGACCAGGCGCGCCACGTAGAGCGCGGCCTCGGGGCTCACGTATTGGATCGGGTGGGCGCGCGTGGGGGGCGGCGCCACGCTATCCGCCGGGTACAGGGCCACGCCGGGCAGGGCCACGAGCCACTCGCGGGTCGGCTGGATCGCCGATTGGCCGCGCGTCGGCTGCCACACGCGGGGCCCGCGGCGCGGGTCAATGCCCGACAGCCGCTCCGCGCCCAACAGGGCCATCAGATCCTGCCATCCGCCCGCGGCGGCCACGACGTCGAAAACGAGGCCGAGCGATGCCTCGGTGGTGCACAGGTACACGGCCCTGCCCCCGCCGCCCCGCGGCTCGACGCGCACGAACGCGAGGCGGTGGGCCTTCGCCTCCCACGAGTAGGTCGCGGACTTGCCGTCGGGGGCGGGCGCGGCGGTCCATTGGACGCTGAACCTGGCCGCGGCGGGGCCGCCCTTGTCGAGGCCGCTGGCGCCGCCGCCCTCCTCCGCGCGCTCGAGGGTGTCGCGCAGGTGCTTGAGGAGGGCCGCCGTGGCGGGCTGCTTCGCGAGGCCGCCGGGCAGTGCGCTCACCTTCTGCTCGAAGGCGCCGAGCGTGGCCAGCAGTTCCTCCTTCTTCGCGGTCTCGGGGGCTGCGAACGCCTGCTGGCGGAACTCGCTGAGGAGCCAGCGGAAGCGGGTCAGCGGCGAAAGCGCGTCGGGGGCCACCTGGAGCCGCGGCGCCAGGGCGATGGCCTCGCGGAGGTCAGAGTCGGCGATCCCCTTCGGCCCCGGGCGGTCCACGAGGGCGTTGAAGCAGGCCTCCCATCGGCGCGGCCCCTCCTTGGCGAGCTCGGCGGCCGCCCACCGGACGGGGTGGGGGTCCTTGGCGGCGAGCTTGGCCGTCAGGGCGGCGAGTTGCTCTCGCAGCCGGGCCTCGAGCTTCAACTCGTCGAGCCCAGTGGGCCAGTCGGCCACCTTCCCCAGCCCGCGCCAGGCAAGCATGGGCACTTGCGGCGGGTCCGTGTCCTTGATCTGGCCGGCTCTTGCGACGAGTTGCTGGCGGCCCGAGGCCCCGAGTTGGAGGAGCGCGCGGGCACGCTGAAGGGTCTGGTCGTAGGCGCGCGCGAGCGCGGGCGGCGGGGCCTGCTTGCCCCAGTCGGCGAGGATGCTCTGGACGGTTTTCGTTGCGCCCTCGGGCTTGTCGTCGGGCAGGTAGCCGGCGTCGAGGAGGGTCTGGAGCTGGGCGGCATCGGCCTGCACGCGAGCGATCGTGGCGAGGGTGCCGGAGTATGCGGAGCACAAGGCCTTCCAGCGGTCGCCGCGCTTGAGCTGATCGATGGTTTCGGCGGGGAAGCCGTCCGCCCCTCTGGGGATGGCGGCTGCGGCCTGCTCCAGGGCGCTCTCGCGCGCCTTTGCTCCCTCGGCCAGGAGCACCTTGTCCCAGTCGGCCGGCGGTGGGGGCAGGGCCGTGGGGTCGTCGAGCCCGGGCAGCAGAGCGACGAGTTCGTCGAACCTGCCGCGCACCGTGAGGTAGAGGTCGCCGCTGGCCTGGAGGACCTCGGGGCTGTAGGTCTTCAGCAGCTCGTCGCGGCGCGTGCGCCAGGTGCGGTTGAGGGCGTCGGACTTGGCGACCTGCTCGATCTTGCGGATCCGGGCGCGCCACTGCGGCTCGGCCTCGAAGGCCGTCTCCACTTTGGCACGGAATTCGTTGCGCCGCGTGCCGGCCGCGCGCACGAGGGCGACCAGCTTCTCCTCGTTCTTGCGCACGGCCTCCACCGTCCACAGGGGGCCGATGCTCTCGGCCACGAGCTTGCCCAGCTCGGCCCGCAGCCCCGCCGCCTTCCCGACGTAGTCGCCGCCGAACTTCTCCAGCCGGGCAAGCAGGCCCTCGAGTTCCTTGACCTGTGAGTCCCAGTCGGACTTCTTCCCTCGGGGGTCAGGCGCCAGGACGTAGTACTCCTTGACCTCGGCAAGCCAGTGGTCGAGGGTAGCCTGAGTGATGACAGGGTTGGCCTGGAAGCCGGTGTGGACCTTGCTCTCCTTGGCGAACAGGGTGCGGTGGATGCGGTTGGCCGCCCAGTCGCCGCGGACGATGGCCTCGAACTGCGCAGCGGTGTTGCGGATGGCGGCGAGCTTGGCCCTTCGTGCCGCGATGTCGCCTGCGGCGATGCCCTTCTTCTCCCGCTCGACGAACTCGCCGAGGCGAGCGAGGATCGGGTCGCCGGAGGCCTCCACGGTCTTGAGCTTCGCGGCGATCTCGTTCTCGAGGCGGATGACCTCGATGACGGCGCCGATCCCCTTCGTGAGCTCGGGCAGGGCCTTCTCCGCCGCCGTCACGCGAGCGGTGAGGTCGGCCTTCGCTTTCACCACGGCGGGCACGCGCGTGGCCGGTGCCACGTCGCTCTCCAGGCGAGCCAGCAGGCGGTCGGCCTCGGCCTTGTTCTGCTTCGCCAGGTCGGCCAGGGCCTGGCGCACGTTCGCCTCCTCGTCCCCGACCGCTTTGCGGCGCCGCAGGAGCGGGTCGGCTTCATCGAGGTAATAGTAGTCCTTGACCTCCTGGAGCCATCGGGTGAAGAGGGCCTTGTCGGCCTCGGCCTTGGTGCTCTCGAAGTCGCGGTGGACGACGCTCTCCTTGGCGAAGAGCTCGCGGGCGATCTTCTTCGGCCAGTCGTGCTCGACCACGGTCGCCAGCCCCTCGGCCAGCGGCTTGAGCTCGTTGAGCTTCTCCAGGAGCGGGCCAGGGTCGTCCTTGCTCAGCCCCGCAAGCTGGCCGTCCACGAACTTCCCGAACTGGGCGAGCACGAGGTCCCCCGCGCCGTCCAGGGCCTGGCGGAGCGCGGCGAGGCGGGTGCTGAGCCAGCGGACCTCGCGCTCCTGGCCGCCGCGGACGACCTCTTTCTGGAGGGCATCGCGGCGGGCGGCGTCGGCAATCGAGCGGAACTCAGCGGCCAGGCGCTGGCGGAGCATGCCCTCCGTACGCAGCTCCTCGGGGCTGGCCGGCCAGGCCGGGTCGCCGAGCGCACCCAGGGCGCGCCAGGCGGCGAGCACGACCTCGCGCGACCCGGTCTCCACGCCGCGCCCCGCGAGGGCAGCACGGTCCTTCATGCCGCCGATCTCGGCAAGCTTCGCGACCCGCTGAGCCACGGGCTCGAGCGCCCGCTTCAGGTCGTCCTCGGAACGCAGGGCGGGCGCCTGGCTCCACTGCTGATAGGCCGCACCCAGCGGCTCGGCCATGCCCGGGGGCGTCTCGGCCAGCAGGTAGCAGCCGTCGAGGGCGTCCTGGATGGCGCTGAAGGCGGCGATGACCGTGCCGAGTTCCTCGAGCCAGCGCAGGAAGCCCTGCGCCGCCTCGGCACGGAACTTCACGGCCTCGTCGCTGGTGAGGTCGGGCACCTCCTTGCCGCCGGCGATCTTCTGGATGACCGTGCGGAGCAGCTCATCGCGCTTCCCGCGGGCGCGTTCGAGGAAGGCGTTGTACCAGTGGCGCCCGCTGTGCTTCTGGGCGCTCTGGGGCAGGTCCCTGGGCACTTCGCCATCGAGTCGGTCGAGGGCATCGCGCAGGCGGTGCACCTGGTTGCGCAGGGCGAGGTACTTGTCGCGGTCGGCCTCGAGATCCTCGGGCTTCACGTGGCCGAGGAGGGCGTTCCGCGCGCGGCCCCAGGCGGCTTGAATGGCCGGGGAGGATGCGAACTCGAATTTCAGTGTGCGCTCGAGCCACTCCTTGGAGCTGCCGGCGAAGAGGATGATGGCGCCCTGCACTCGGGTCTGGAGCTGCTGGAGCCCCTCGCGGGCCTCGTCGGCGCTCCGCTTGACGAGGTGTTCATCACGGCGGATCGGGACGAGCTTCCACATGGCGTCGATCTTCGCCTTGACCTCGCCTGCCAGGGCCTTGCGGAACTTCTCGGCCTGGCCCTTCCCCTCGTCGCCCAGCTTCTCCAGCTCCGCGATGTCGCCCGCCACCTTCGCCGTCCGCTTCGACCAATCCTCGGCCGTCCCCCGTGGGTCGGGGGCCAGGTAGTAGTAGTCCCGGACCTCCTTGAGCCAGCGGCGCAGCGTGTGCTCCATCACGGTGCCGTCGAAGGCGGTGTGGACGCTGGCCGACGCGAGGAACCGGTCGCGGTCCACCTGCTTGGCGGCCATGTCGTCCACGGCCTTGGCGAGGTCGGCCCCGATGCTCTGCGCGACCTGGAGCTTCTTGAGGAGATCCTCGACGTCGCGCTCGGAGCCCTCGGGGCCTTCGGACCGTCCCTCCTCCTGCGCCCACTTGAGGAACGTGGCGGCCACCTTGTCGCCGGAGCCGGTGAGCTTCTTCTGGCACTCCTGCATCGCGCTCCACGCGGCTTCCGCGGAGGCGACGGAGCGGCTGCTGGCGAACTCGAGAAAGCGGTCCGCCGACGAAGCCAGGCTCGCGTCGGGCCGCACGGCGTCCACGTAGTGCGCCACGTAGCGCGCCGGCCGCACCCAGCCTCGGCTGGACCAGGCCTCGGCCAGCGTCTTGTGGTCGCGCAGCTTCGGCCACTGCTCGGGGGAGAGGACGCTGCGGATGGTCTCGATGGCTTCGGCGGCCAGACGCACCTTGGCGTTGACCTCCTTGACCTTCTGCGGCCCTGGGGCCCAGGCCCGCAGGTCCTCGAGGGTCGCTCCCGGCTTCCCCGCGATGTCGCGCGGGTCGAAGGCGCAGCCGGCGCTCGCCGCATCGTCGAGAGCCTTCACCACCGCGTCCAGCGGCGGCTCCGCGCGCCAGCGGCTGCGGCGCGCCGGCGACATGTCGTCGAGGAACTTGGCGAACCACTTGTACTGGGCGTCGCAGACCTGTTCCCAGGCACCTTTGGCCCATGTCTCCTCGGCGCCCCCCTGGCCGCTCTTCGGCGGGCGGAGAACGAACACGTAGAGCGCGGCGGCGGCGAGCAACAGCGCGGCGACGCCTCCGACAAGGACGGGCAGGCGCCACGCCGCGGTGGGGGCTTCGTAGAGGCGCGCCAGCTCGGCGCTCACCTGCTCGAGGACGACGCTCTCGGGGGTCATCAGGAGCTGAGTGCACAGCTCGCGCCAGGCCCTGCCCTTGCGCCCCAGGCGGCCCCAGCCCTCGGCGGCGGGCACCAATTGAGGCCCCTTCGCCGCAGGCTGCCTCTGGACGGCGAGCCGGTGCAGGAGAAGGCCGAGGCCGCGTATGTCGGCCAACGCCGCCGCCCTGGGGTCCAGCTTCGCCCCGGGCAGCGGGTCGGTCAATTGCACCCGCATCTTGCTCACGTCCTCGCCCGTGGCGATCAGGACGTTGGTGCTCTTGAGGTTCCCGTGGGGGCGGTGGGCGACCTCCTGAAGGTCCAACAACCCCTGGACCGCGGAACTGATGATTCGGTGGAGCGTCCTCGTGTCGAGATGGACCCTGGTGAGGTCCTCGGCCGAGTGGGTGTAGTAGGCGGTGACATAGAATGCCTCGTCCTCGGTGGAGCCGGCGGCTTGGATAGGCGCCCAATGGTCGGGCTTGGCCTGGGCCACCGCGCCCTGGAGCTGGGCCGCCTCGAGAAACTCCGCGCACCCTGCCGACGCCTCCTCCACAAAGCCAAGCTCAATGGGGTGGTAGACCTTGACAACGTGCTGTTCGAGGTCGTCGGCCTCTGCCCCTGCCGCCCGCGCAGTCCAGGTCTCCGCCTGCGGGCTATGCCCAAGCCTGCTGACCGTCTCGTAGCCGCCGTAGTTCGCCATTCACCTGCCTCGCCCCCCGCACGCGGGGCGTGTCCCCGGCGCTCCCCACACACACGCGGTACGGCACAGTCGGGAGCGACCTCATTGCACCGACGGCGGCAAAGGGGGCCTCGGCGTCGTGTGGCAGATGAGGCCGCTGGGCGCGACCTCGATCCAGAGGACCTTCTTGCCCCAGTAGTACCCCGGCCATCGAGCCTTCTCCAGCGGCAGGATGCGCCGCCGAGCGTCCGCCTCGCCCTCGAGGTCCCGCACCTGGGGACCCCGCGGGAAGTTGGCGAGGACGAACAGATTCCGCGAGCCCTTCGCCTCCCACAGCTCCCACGCTCCCGCGGAACGGTACAGCACGCAGCGCTTGGGCTGCGCATCGCCGAACGTCATCACGTGTGCGTAGCCCTTGCGCACCATCGTCGTGCGCAGCGCGTCATCGGGCTCCCAGTACTGGGTCATGGACTTCCCCGCCCACTCCTTGTACTCGACGTCGGTGATGCCGACGATGTGGACCTCGATGGAGGGAACAGTGCCCAGGGTCTTCCGGAAGCCCTGCTCCTCGACGGTGACGATGACGTCGAATCGCCCCATCGTGCCACACCCTGCGAGCGCCAGGAGCGGCAGCCACAGCAGCCCACGCCACACGCTTCTCCTCGATGCCGTTGCCATGAGCGTCTTCCTTCCTGCCAGAGTCTGGGTAGCCACGGAGAGGCAATGCCTCGGCAATGCGGTTGTCCTGGCTTCTCTCATGTTCCCTCGCCTTCGGCGGGCCGCCCGCCGCCCAGGTGCGCCCGGAGGACCGCGTGGATCTCGCGGTTGAACCGCCAGTCGATCACAATCAGGCTGCGGGTGCGCAGGAGCAGGGCCTCCAGGTCGGCGAGCGCCCGGTCGAAGATCTTGTGCAGCCCGCCCACCGGCGCGTCCCCGAAATCCCGGCAGGCGCTGTCGGGGCCGATCCCGGGGAACATGCGCACGATCACCGCCAGCGTGTCCCACCACAGGTCGGCCGGCACCAGGTCGAAGGCGTCCTCGGGGGCCACCTCGTCGAAGGTCAGCCGCTGGGGCCCCAGGGAGAGGACCCACCGCTTGTCGGCGTCGAAGAGGCGGCGGATGCGCTCGCCGAGGGCCAGCGACCCATCGTGGTCCACCGCCACCTGGCGGGCCAGGCTCAGCAGCTCGTCGAGAGCCACGGGCAACGTGGTGCGGGGGTTGACGAGGAGGGTGCGGACGGCGAGGACGCCCAAGCTGTAGAGGTCGCAGGGCGTGCTCAGCAGCGGCAGCACCTCGAAGGGCGTGTTGCGCAGCGGCACGCCCTCTGCCGCCTTCAGGGCCGCCGCGTCGGCCTCGCCCAGTCGCTGGCCCACCGTGCGGAACCGAATCTCTCCCGTCGCCAGGGCCGACGCAGGGTCAATGTAGCCGTAGAGGTCCATGCGCCGCTCGCCGAGGTTCAGGCGCAACCACAGAAGGTCCTGCTGCCCCGCGCTCACCCGCTCCTGGACGTCGAAGGTGCCCTCGACGACCGTCTGCTCGCGCGTGCCCAGGACGACCTGGCGGATGCGCGCCGTGCCGTGGCCGCGGACGGGGTCCCCTGCGGAGGCGGGCCGGTAAACAGAGGCACCCGCCGCACCCACACGGAGGTAGTAGCGCGTGTCGGTGCCCGCGATCGGCAGCGCCACGGCATCGCCGGGGTCGGCCAGCACGGCACGCGCCGTCCACAGATACGGCAAGCCACAGCCGGGCCGCCCCATCTCGACCCGCAGGCTCTCGGCGCTCAGGTTCAGGAGCGGCCGCTGGAGGTGTGTCACCAGCGTGCGTACCGAGGCAAGCGCGTCGGCCAGCAGCCGGAGCTTGAGGTGAAACGTCTCGACCAGGCGCCCCCACCGGCCGTGCTGGCCGAGGAAGAGTCGACCGCCCAGCGGCAGCGCGGGGTCCGCCTGATTCAGCTCCCTCGGCCCCACGCCCGCCGGCAGCGGCGTCCTGCCGTGCAGCACCCCCTCCCAGGAGCCCCCGCTGAGGAGGTCCACGAACGCCTCGTAGCCCACGGGGTCCAGGCGCCGCACCAGCATCAGTCCGCCGCCCAGGTTGAGCGGCACGCAGTCCTGGTAGTCCCGCATCGCGACGGCCGGCGCCTGCGTGTCCGGGCCCGTGGGCGCGTCCTGCGTCACGGGCACGAAGGGGGACTCGTCGCCAAGGTTGGGCAGGTACAGGTAGCGGTGGAGCGAGGTGCTGTAGGGCAGCAGGCCCTTGCGCGCCAGGAGCGCGTCGTCCTGGCACAGGACCCAGGGCGCGCCCGTCACCCCATCCACGGGACACAGGGGCTCGCACGTCTCGAGCCGCAGGACCACGGGCGGCGGGTGCTCGGTCTCCCAGCCGGTCCGCACGAGGGAGTCGGCATCCATCTCCTCGAGCGCTCGGAAGTGGCGCGCCCAGCGCGCATCGAGCACACGGTTGCTCAGCGCCTCGCGGTAGGCCGCAACCGTGTTCGGCAAGGCATCGAGGTTCTGCACCCACAGCTCCACCCAGCGCTGGGGCACACCGCCGGCGTCGAACACGCAGCCGAGGAACACCTGGCCGTCGATCAGGTCGCGCAGGACGACGAGATGGCCGCCCACAGGGTCGGGCTGGCGGCGCGCGAGGACGCAGATCCGCAGCGGCGCCGCCTTCTGCTCCACGCTGATGGGAACGGCGACATATCCCTCGGGAATCTCGCGACGGGAACCACTTGCGTCGGGAAGCGCCATGTTCGCTCCGGCTCACCAGAGAAGGTATCGGGTCGGGGGCGCCAGAGAGCGCCCGCACCGAGGCAGCCGGCACTGCCCCGGGCCTCAGTGCCAGCACACAAGTAGTATAGTCAGCAGGCCGAGCCTGTCAACGCCCTAATGCGCTTCTCACTCGCGCGGCACCCGCACCGGCACGGCCTCGGAGAAGGGGCCGACCCGCAGGAGCTTCTGCGACGATGGGGAGAAGGGGTAGAAGTACGTGGCTTCCCCCGCCATGGTCCGGACCTTCTCCCCCAGCGCTTCCCCCTCGGGGCTCGCGAGGAAGAAGCCGATCTCGAAGCTTGCCTTGCGCAGGACGGGGCGTGGCGCGAGGTCAGCGTCCTCGTACCCCTCGTACGGCGTGTTCACCTGCAGCGGCAGGGGAATAAGCACGTCCCCCTGGAACCGTTCGCCCGGCTTCACCAGGGTCGTGCAGGGCACGTTCGGTTTCTCCACGTCCATGTGGCGGGGCACAGGGATGATCTTCTTGGAGAGCACGAGGTCCTCACCAGCCAACTCCACGTACACCGCATTGGCGTCGGTGACAAAGATGGGCCCCGGCTCGATGTGCTTGTAGAGAAGGTTGAACAGATAGGCATTCCGGCTGGCGCCGTTCTCGAACGTGTACGTGAGACCCAACATCTCCGCGTTGCGAGCGGCGATGGCCACCTGGAGCGAGCACTGGAGGGCCTCGGCGCGGTATTCTTCGGGCATGTTTCCCATCTCCTTGGCGGTCCTCTGGCAGCCGCCCGCGGCCATCGCCGCCACCAGCAGCAGCGCCGCCGACGCCGCCCGGAGGGCGGCCCAGCCCAGAGGGCTAGTACCACTTGCGTTCCGGCTGCTTTGGATCCCACTCGCTGCGAATCTTGTTCTCCGTGAAGGGTCGCTTGTCGTTCGGGGGGATCCCCACGGCCTCGATCTCCCGTGCGTCGCCCTGGTGCGTCTTCTTGGGATCGGCCGGATCCGGCCTCTTGTCGTTGGCCGCATACCCGTCCATCGTCATCCCGTAGGCCGCCTGCTCCGCGTGGACGAGTTCGTGCGCGAGGCCGATGGCCGCAGGCCGAGTCTCCCAGGGTTGCGTACCAGCCGCGGTGCGATCCGGGTCGAACTTGATCACAGAACTGGTGCCTTTTCCCGCCTTCTCACACTTGGTCTCAAACAATGCGGGCTCGCAGAACCGGTCCGAGTGGCTCGTGTAGTCGCAGTTGTTTGTGCCCTTCGTCGGCTTGATGGTGACCGTCTTCCCGCTCTTCTCGATGGACTCGATCATGGCCTTGCCGGTCGGCGTCTTCCTGATGTCGTTGAGCGCCTGGATGGTCTTCTTGCGGAACTTCTCGTCGCCCTCGATCTTGATCGCTTTTCCATAGGTCTGGCTGGCCAACGGACAAGTCTTCGTGGTGGACTTCACGGGGGTCTTGGGCTTGGCCTTGGCCGCCTTGCCCGCGCCTTTTCTGTCACACAATCCCATGGCAACACTCCGAGCGTCCGCCGTTCACGCCAGCCAGGCCTCCAGATGGGCCATGGCGGCCTCGCACAGCCGACCCGCCTTGCCCGCGCGCGCCGCGGGCGAGGCATCGTTGAGTACGGCCTGCGCCCAGCGGTGCTGCGGGTCGGCGCCGAACCCGCTGCCCAGGAGGAACATCAGCACCACGTAGACGAGGGCGCCGAACTCGGTGGACAGGTGGCAGCCACGCGCCGCCTCGACGCCACGAGCGATCATCAGGCCCAGCGGCCCCGCCCCCACCCGCTCGCACTTCTGGGGCCACAGGGCGCGGAGCTGGGCCAGGAGCCGGTCGTCGAGCTTCCCCGGGCCGGGCTGCCAGGCCTCCTTGAGCGGCGTCTTGCGAAGGGCGACGAGTGCCCGAGTCAAGTGCTCGCCCTCTTCGCCGGCCGCGGCATCCAGGAACGCCATGGCCTCGTCGTAGAGGCGCTCGGTGCGTGCCGCGTTGTCTGTGATGCCCTTATCGTTGAGGATCGCCTCGGCCCAGGGATACTGCGGGTCCTCGTCGAACAAGCAGCCCAGGAGCAGCATCAGGTCAATGTAGAGGCACAGGTCGTGTTCGGTGATGAAGCCGTGGATACTTCCCCGATCAATGCCGAGGCCGACGACCTCGCGGATCGCCGGCTCGCCCAGGATCGCCAAGTGCTTGGGGAAGAACTCGCGGATGTGCTCGACCATGCGGTCCTGGAAGCTCTTGGCCGCGGCCTGCTCGAACGCCTTCACCTGCTTCGGTCGGATGCGGAGCATGAGTTCCACCCCCGGGTGCGGGGCCTCTCAGCCTCCTTGCAGCACGAGTTCCTCCCGACGCAAGGCGCCGCGCTCGAACGCGAACCGCAGCATCCGGGCGGGATCCTCATCCTCCGTCACGTAGGCGAGCACGGGGCCGAAGAAGCTCTCGAGCTCCTCCTTCGTGCACGTGGGGAGAAAGGTCCGCAGGACGCGCGGGTCGTAGAAGCGGAAGTACAGATCCTTGTCCTCGGGGCCGCGCACCATGGTGAAGCGGCGGAAGTGCTCCCGCATGATACGCAGCTTCTCGCCGGCGGCCGCGAAGATACCCCAGTGCCTGCCCCAGCCGTCCGTGAGGAGCCACTGGGTGAACTTGGCCTCGGGCTCCAGCCGCACCAGGTAGGGGGCCACCTCGGCCATGTCGGGCTCCAGCTCCCCCCGGTACAGGCAGACGTACTCGGGCCGGCACTGGTCCAGCTTGTCGAGCAGGCCCTTCACCGAAGCGCCGTCGAGAAGGGCGTAGACCTTTCTGTCGGGCGCCGCGAACAGGCGCTGATGCAGCTTCTGGACCATCGCCTCATCTGCCATCGGGCCGACTCCTCACATTGCCCCCGCGGCCTACCCCCCGATGATCACAGTCGTGCAGCAGGGCGGTATGATAACGCCGCCGTGAGCCGTGCTGTCACCCAGCCGCGCGGCAGGCAGGAAGCCGATGGTCACCGTCGCCGAGCCCATAGCGATCGCGTCCGGGGGCCCGACGCAGGTGCACATGTCGGTGACCCGCGCGGCAGGCAGGTAGCCGATGAGGACGGTGGGCTCGCAGGGAGGAAGGATCGGCCCGCCCACGTGGGGCTTGGGGCCGGGGTCAACCATCGGGCACGTGTGCATGTCGCTGAGCCGGGCTGCCGGTGGCATGTGTCCTTCCTCCTATCCCCTCCCACTCCTCCCTCGCCATTATGCCCCTTGCGTGCCGCCGCGTCAAGGGGCGCCCGAACCGGCTGCACCAACCACCCACCATCCCGAGAACCCGAAGATGGCGGAGCCGACGCAACGACACCGGCCTCGGGCCAGGCTAGTCATGGTCGGTTTGCCCCCCCGTGCCGCCCTGCTGGGTGCCGGAGCCCTCGCCCCCGGACCCCGACGTCGTGCCGCCCTGCTGGGTCCCCGAGCCCTCGCCCCCGGACCCCGACGCCGAGCCGCCCTGCTGGGTCCCTGAGCCCGTGCCCCCGGTCCCCGGCTCGCCGCCGCTCTGCGCGGCTTCTGCCTCTTGGCGGGCGCGCTCGCATTCTTCGCAGAAGGGCGTGCCGTCCTCGGCGGCCTGCTTCATCACCATCGCGGCGTCGCTGTAGGTGGCCGGCGTGGGCCGCGTGGGCGCGGTGACGGCTGCGTCCACCTCGCCTGCCACATCGGTGTCGGCCTCGAGCGGATCGGTCGGCGCCGTAGGCGCGTCGGGCGAGGCGGCCTTGGCGCTCTGGGCGTTGCCGCCGCTGTTGATCAGGACGATGCCGCCTTTGAGGGTGAGCACGCCGCCGCCGTCAATGGTGCACATAGCACCCGCCTTGATATTGATCATCGGCGCTTCGATGTTCAACTGACCGTCGGCCTTGAGGTCAATGGTCATCGCCTTCAGCTTGTAGCTCAGGCCCACCTTCACGTCGTGCTTCATACCGACTTCGAGGGACATGCTCTGACCGATCTTCTCGTTGTGGTTGGTCGTGACTGTCTGGTGGAGGTCACCCACTACCTTCTCGAACTGGTCCTCGACGACGTGGAGGTGCTTGCTCCCGGTGACCTTCTCGTACTGGCTCCCCTCCACGATCAGGTGGCGGTCGTTGCCGATCCACTCCTTGGAGTCGTTCTCGACGCGGACGTCTTCGTCCTTCTCCGCGTGGACGTAGATTTGCTCCTCGCCCTTCTCGTCCTCATAGCGGATCTCGTTGTAGCCCTGGCCACCCATCGAGGAGTTGCTCTTGATCGTGCTCTTCGTCTTCTCGGCGGGGAGGTCGTAGGGGGGCGTGGCCTCGCCGTTGTAGAGGCGTCCAGCGCAGAACGGCTGGTCGGGGTCGCCCTCGAAGAAGTCGATGACGAGTTCCTGGCCGATGCGGGGGATGAAGATGGTGCCCCACTTCTTGCCGGCCCAGGCCTGGACCACGCGGATCCAGCACGAGCTGGTCTCGTCGCCCGCCGAGCGGCGGTCCCAGTGGAACTGCACCTTCACCCTGCCGTGCGGATCGGTGTAGATCTCCTGGCCGGCGGGCCCGACCACGACCGCCGACTGCGGGCCCTGCATCAGGGGCTTGGGCGTCACGCGCGCGGGGCGGTACTGCTTGTCGGCAGGGATGGCAGTGAAGCTGCAATCGAAGAAGCTGCCCGTGCCGCCGCCGGAGACGAATTCGTCGGACTGGGCGTTGAGGGACGCGGAGGTGACCAGGTACTCGCGGCACTGGTCCTGGCGCGGGTAGTCCTCGAGCTCGAACTTGCAGCCCGTGCAGACGCCGCGCGTATCGCCGCTGCCGCTGGCGATCTCGTGCTGCGCGCCGAACTCCTCGATGCGGATGCGCGCGTAGCTTTCGCCGTCGGCAAACTCCGTGTATTGTCCAGGGAAGTTGTAGATCTCGAACTCGGAGGCCGCGTGGGTCCGGGTGATCTTGGATTGGGCCTCCAGCTCCTTCCTGGGGTTCTTGAAGTCGAAGTCGTCGTGGGTGTAGGCGCCGGGCTGGACGACCTTCTCGATGTGCCAGTCGCGGATGTGCTCAACATCGGTCGTGGCCTGCCCGGGGGGGCGATAGCTGATCGTGTCGTAGCCGGAGAACGGCTGGTGCGTGCTCGGAGCGTCGCACAGGACCAGCGTGTGCTTGCCGTTCTCGTGCTCGAAGTAGTAGTAGATGCCCTCCTGCTCCATCAGGCGGCTCACGAAGTTGAAGTCCGTCTCACAGTACTGGACGCAGTATTCCCACTCCCGGTAGGTCGTGGTGAGGCGGTCGTCGAAGTCGGTGAGCCCGTGGTCGCGGAAGGTCTGCTTGACGATGTCGGGGACGGTCATCTCCTGGAAGATCCGGCAGTCGCTCGTGCGGGTGAGCAGCCACAGCCAGGGCACGATGGTGGCGCGGTACGAGGCGAGACGCCCCACCCGACGGCTCTGCGAGAAGCGGCTGACCAGCCCGTTCACGTACCGCGTGACGCCCTTCGTCGTCTCGATGCGCACCGTGACGTTCTTCCCGACGATCTGGTCGAAGTCGATCTCCTCATCCTCGCTGAGGAGGTCGAGCTCGTAGCGGGACAGCCGGCTGAGCTCCTCGAACCCGCTGATGCCGCGGATCAGCAGGACGTCGTCGCCGAGCGGCGTGCCGATCGACATCAGCCTGTATTTCTGGGTTATGGCCATGGGCCGTCTCCCTTGCGAAGGGTGCGGATGTATAACGAAGGCGAGGGCATCGCCTGGAAACCATCACCCTGCGCGGCAGCATGCCGGCGCTCTGCTCACCGCAGGCCCGCGAGGCGCGGCTCAGGCGAACTCGAACGTGAACTCGCTATCGGCCACGCCGACGTGGACCTGTTTGATCGCGCGGCCCTCGATAACCTCGGTGAGGTATTTCTCGCTGATCGCAGGGAGCAGGGTGTGGGTGAGAATGGCGTCCACCATGCGGGCGCCGCTCTCCACCTCGGTGCAGCGGCTCTTCACGAGGTCCACGACCGAGTCGTCGTAGCTGAACGGGATCTTGCGGTTCTCGGCCAGGCGTCTCTTGATGCGGCCGAGCTGAAGCTTGATGATGAGGCGCAGCACCTCGTCGCCGATCGGGTAGTAGGGCACAACCACCAGGCGGCCCAGGAGCGCGGGCGGGAACTTCTTCAGCAGCGGCTCCCGCAGAGCCTTCTGCAACCCCTCCGGGTCGGGCAGCAGGCTCGGGTCCTTGCACATGTTCATGATCAGCTCGGTGCCCACGTTGGTCGTGAGCAGGATGATCGTGTTCTTGAAATCAATGTAGCGGCCCTCGCCGTCCTCCATCCAGCCCTTGTCGAAGACCTGGAAGAAGATTTCGTGGACGTCGGGGTGGGCCTTCTCCACCTCGTCGAGGAGGACGATGCTGTAGGGCCGGCGGCGGACGGCCTCGGTGAGGACGCCGCCCTCGCCGTAGCCGACGTAGCCCGGGGGCGCGCCCTTGAGGGTCGAGACGGTGTGGGCCTCCTGGAACTCGCTCATGTTGATGGTGATCACGTTGTCCTCGCCGCCGTAGAGGGCCTCGGCGAGGGTGAGAGCGGTCTCGGTCTTGCCCACGCCGCTCGGGCCGGCGAGCATGAAGACGCCGATGGGACGATTCGGGTTGTCGAAGCCGGCCCGCGAGGTCTTGATGCGCTTGGCCACGGTCTCCAGGGCGTGGGTCTGGCCGATGACCCGCTCGCCCATCGTGTCGGCCAGGCGCAGGACGGCGGCCATCTCGTCCTTCACCATGCGGCCAAGCGGGATGCCGGTCCAGTCGGACACTACGGCGGCCACGGCGCTGGCGTCCACGCTGGGCAGGATGAGGGGCGTCTCGCCCTGTAGGTCTGCGAGTTCCTTCTGAAGAGCCTGAAGCTCGTCGAAGAGCTTCTTCTTCTCCTCGTCCGACAGGGGCTTGGGCTGGGTGGCGGGGGTGGCCTGAATGTCCACGTCCTTCGCCAGCTCGTCGGCCTTCTTGCCCAGTTCGGTCTTCGAGCCTTCGATGGTGCCCGTGGGGTGCTCGCGGAGCTTGCCGCGGGTGTCGAGGATGCGGCTGACGAGGCCCTTCTCCTTCTCCCACCGCTCGGTGAGCTCGGCGAGGCGCTTCTTGCCCGCCTCGATGGCAGCGATGACCTCGGGGCGGCGCTCGGTGTGCATCACGCCCACCGCCTCCTCGCGGTCAATGATCCCCAGTTCCGTTTCGAGGGCGGCGATGTGGTGCTGGAGGTCCTCGACTTCGGGCGGCGTGGCGTGCTGGCTCACGGCCACGCGGGCGCAGGCGGTGTCGAGCAGGCTCACCGCCTTGTCGGGGAGCTGGCGGCTGGGGATGTAGCGGTGAGAGAGTTTCACCACCGCCTCGAGGGCCTCGTCGAGCACGAGCACCTTGTGGTGCTTCTCAACCATCGAGGCGATGGCGCGCATCATCAGCACGCACTTCTCCTCGGTGGGCTCGTCCACTTTGACGACCTGGAAGCGGCGGGTGAGGGCGGGGTCCTTCTCGATGTACTTCTTGTATTCGGCCCAGGTGGTGGCGGCGATGGTGCGGAGGGTGCCGCGTGCGAGAGCGGGCTTGAGCAGGTTGGCGGCATCGCCCGAGCCGGCCGAGCCGCCGGCGCCGATGAGGTTGTGGGCCTCGTCCACGAACAGGATGATGGGCTTGGGGGAGGCCTGGACCTCCTCGATAAGCTGGCGGAGGCGGTTCTCGAATTCGCCCTTCATCGAGGCGCCGGCCTGGAGGAGGCCGAGGTCGAGGTTGAGGAGCGAGACGTCCTTGAGCATGGGCGGCAGGTCGCCGGCAACGATGCGCTGGGCGAAGCCCTCGACGACGGCGGTCTTGCCCACGCCGGCCTCGCCGGTGAGGATGGGGTTGTTCTGGCGGCGGCGCATCAGGATGTCCACGATCTGGCGGATCTCGGCGTCGCGCCCGATGATCGGGTCCATCTTCCCGCTGCGGGCCTCCTCCGTGAGGTCCTTACAAAAGCGCTTGATGGCCTCCTGCTTGCCCATCTGGGCGGGGGCGATGGCGCCGCTGGCCTCGCCGGGGGCGCCGGCACCCGCCACAGTGAGGCCGTCCTGCGCACCGAGCGCGTCCTCGGGCGAGCCCGCCACGATCTTCGCAAACTGGTCGCTGAGCTCCTCGGGCTTGATCTTCTCGAACTCCTTCGAGATGCCGAGGAGGATGTTGCGCAGGGTCTTCTCCTTGACCAGGGCCACGACGAGGTGCCCCGTGCGAATCTGGCCTTCGCCGTAGAGGAGGGTGGCGTAGACCCAGGCCCGCTCGGTCATGCTCTCCAGGTGCGACGAAATGTCCGTGATCGAGGTGGCCCCCCGCGGCAGGCGGTCCAGCATCGCGGTCAGGTCGGCCACCAGCTTCGACGGGTTGATCGAGAAGTGCCGGCAGATCCTGTGGAGGTCGGACTCCTGAAGCTGGAAGACCTGCTGGAGGAAGTGGGCGAGCTCCACATAGGGATTCCCGCGGAGCTTGCAGAAGACGGTGGCTCCTTCAAGGCTCTTGTAGCCGATGCTGTTGAGCTTGCCAAAGAGCTTCGCACGACTGATCTCAGCCATCCTGTGATCCCCTCAACAAGGGCCTTCCGGGTCACGCGCCGCCGGGGCGCAGCACCAAGTCGTCCGCATCGCGCTCGAACGGTTTGCTCTGGAGCCAGGTGGTCCAGCCGAGCCGGCCGTACTGGCCCATGCGGGCCTGCGGGACCTCTTCCTTCCTGAGGACGAGTTGGAGGTCCCAGTTGAACTCGTCGCCGGTGTAGTTGCGCACCCAGTCGGCCAGGCGCACGAGGCTGTTGCCGACGGGGAGCATGCGCTCGTAGTCGGCGAGGGCCATGGGCCCGAAGCGCAGGCGGAACTTCTGCTGGCAGTCCCACACGCGCGAGCCCACCACGGTCGTGTGCCCCAGCGCCCCGGTGCGGGGGGTTTCGCCGAGGCGACACCGGCAGTCGGGCGGAATGTCGATCCACTGCCCCACGAACTCGTGGAGGCTGACCTTGATGCGGAAGTAGTCCTCGAGGAGCGCGCGAAGGCCGTCGGCGTGCCTGGTCTGGCACACGAGGCGGCCGGAGTAGTGGAGCTTGGCGACGTCGGGCACGCTGTCCCGCGCGCGCAGCGAGGGCATGCCGAGGCCGAAGAGGCTGCCGATGTAGACGGCGAAGCGGTCGTCCCCCGCCTTCGCCGACACCGTGGCGGGTGTGCCGCGTTCGTATTGCACGGCCTGCTGGGCGCAGGCCCAGGCGCGGTAGAAGAGCGAAACCATGCGGTGGTGGAACACGTCGAGGAAGCGGGGGAGGGTGCTGTCCTTGGCCAGTTGCCGCTCGCGGGCGTAGGCGGTCAACTGGAGCGGGAGGGGGCCGTTGGGGCCAAGGAGGCCCATGAAGTTGACGAAGAGCCTGGGGGGCCGTCCCTCCTTGCCGAACTCGAGCGCCTTGAGCGTCGCGGGGGGGAAGGCGAGCGAGGGCTCCTGGCAGAAGCGGACGGGGTCGTCGGCCGGCGAGCGCGAGTGCCCGGTGCGTGGCCGGGCGGGGAAGCAGTTCTCCAGCCGCCGCACGGCCATGAAGAAGTCGAACCGGTGCGGGTGCTCGTAGAGCCGGTTGATCACAGAATATGCCGCTGTCCGATCTTGGGTGCCCATCGCACGACCTGGCCCCGCTGGGGCGTGTGAACCACGGTTTCGACGAAGGAGTTGATGGAGACGTACTTGGTGAAGAACTCGGCGAGGACAGCGCCGAGGAGGAAAACCCCGGTGCCGGCGAAGGCCACCTCGTCGAGGGTGACCGTGACCTCGAGGCCGCGGGCGAAGGCGATCGGCCCGGGCGTGGGCACGGGACGGGTGACGGGGCGGCTGTGGACGCTCTTGATGCCCTCGATCTGTTTGCGGACGTACTCGTCGCCGTGGCCGGCGTAGAGCTTGAGGATGTCGCGGAGCGCCAGCGCCCCCTGCTTCTCGTTCGAGTCCACGAGCGACAGGTAGTTGAGGGCGAGGTGGCTGACGGCACGCCAGGCGAAGTCGCCCTCGGCGTAGGAGGCCATGGGCGACCGCGGCCGGCCGCTCACGCAGCGGATGGCTTCGACGGGGGCGGCCGAGCTCGCATCCATCGCGAAATCGGTGTCGCCCACGCCCACGGGCATGACGATCGGCAAGTCGCGGTTCGTGCACAGCGTCTCCACCGAGAGCAGGCGCAGGTCGGTGTCGTACGGCGCCGCCTTGGCGTCCACGAGGGCGATGTAGACCTCGCTGCCGGCGTAGCTGGTGCGCCGCCCCCTGAGGCGCTCGCGGCTCGAGAGCGTGCGCGGCACGCGGTGGACCACGAAGTAGGCCCCTCCGCCGCCGGCCGCGGCGTCGAAATCGCTCGCCGAGTAGAAGGGCTGGAATTCCTGCTCATCGGCGGCCGTGGCGCCGATCCCCACGCAGCGCTTGACCTGGTAGACCTCGAAGTGGTCGGGGCGCGTTCTGTCGGCCACCACGTGGTGCTCGGGGTAGCGGTCGCTGAGGGGAATGGGGTCGGCCCGCTTGGGGAACAGGTTGATGGCGGGCGTGCAGAAGGGGGCAAAGCTGCCCGCCTCCACGCGGTTCTCCAGTTCCAGATCCTCGCGCTCGAACAGCAGAATGATGTCCGCCTGCTTGGCCTTGCACTTCCGCAGGGCCTCGCCGAGGCCGGCGAGGCCAACGAACATGAACCGCTGAGGCAGGGCGAAGTACTCCCGGAGGAGGCGGTAGCCCTGGAAGGAGCGGGCGTCGTAGGGCAGCAGGGCCTCCTCGTCCGCGAAGCCCGCCCGCCGCAGGCTCTCGGGCGGCAGCAGCGTCTGCCACTTGGCCGGGCGGGTGATCGACTGCACGAGGACGCCTTTGCAGTGGGCGAAGCACTGCTCGTAGATCCGCATCGGAGTCTCGTCCGCCCCCTGGAGGTGAAGGGTCAGGTGATCGAGCTTGAGCTGGTCGAGGCCCAGGCCCGCGGTGACCTCCAGGCGGATGCGGATGCCGGCGCGAACGCCCCAGGACGCAGGAATGTCGAACGACGCCAGGTCGCGCGTGTGATAGCTCGCCTCCACCACCCGCAGCGGCCAGAGGACGACGTCGTGGGCGGTCCGGTACTCGCACTTCGTCTGGTCGCCCTTGCCGCGGAGTATGGCTCCACGCGGGATGGGAAAGCCCTGGGCCAACCCGTCCTCGCTGAGGTCCGGCTGGAACTGCACCACAGCCATCGAAGGGGTGGGCGCCAGGTAGTGGGGGTAGACGGTTTCCAGGAGCGAGCTGGTGAAGCGGGGGAACTCGGCGTCGAGCTTCACGTGCACCCGCGCCGCCAGATAGGCGAAGCCTTCGAGCAGCCGCTCGACCCACGGGTCGTCACAGGGGCTTGATGCGTCGGACGTCAGCAGGAGCCGCCCGGCGATCTTGGGGAACTCCTTCGCGAAGTCCGCCGCCATGTGGCGCAGGTGGAAGAGTTCGGTGTTGTAGAAGCGAAGCAGCCGTTCATCCATCGGCAGCACTCCCACGCAAGCAGCCACGCCCCAGGCGAAGCGCCATCCCCAGCCAGTCCTCCCCCACGGCATCGCGGAGCACCGCTTAGTCTACCCGCTGCCCGTCCAGACGTCAAGCCCCAAACCACAGTTGTTCGCGAATGGTCGCTTCGCAGCCGCCGACGCCCCATGCTTGCGCTGGCTTCTAGGACCGATTAGAATATCGTCGCGCCACAGCACGTGGCGCGGCGGCCAGGCCGCCAAGAGGCCGAGGGGGGGCGGGACAACGAGAACCGGAGGCACCGACCGATGAGCATCCCGGCCCCGGCCAGCAGCTCGCAAAGGCTGTTCCACCTCGATCGGTGCGGCGACCTTTGCCTGCTGCGCCGAGCATTCGAGGCCGCCGGCCTCGCCGAAGAAGCCGTCGCCCGCACGCTGCTCGCGGACCGGTCGGGCAAGGTGCTCGACGCCGCGGCCGCGTTGCGGCGCACCGCCGATCCCACTCCCGTCAATACACTCCTCCGCCTGTTCGTCCTGGCCCGGCACGTGCCCGAGGCCACGGCCCGCGCCGCGCTGGCGCCGGCGGACCTCGATGCGCTGGTCGCGAGCGGCCTCCTGCGCCGCGAGGCGGAGGGCATCCGGGCCGGGGCCTCGCTGATGCCCGAGGAGGATCTGCTGATCGCACGCGACTTCTGGCCCGATTTCACGGGCAGGCCCATGCGCGGCGACTACGTGCTCGGCGTCGGCCCGGCCACGCGCACCACGGCGGCCCTCATCGTGCGTCGGCCCGTCGCGGCGGCGCTCGACCTCGGCACGGGCGGCGGCTACCTGGCCCTCCTGGCCGCCCGACACGCCGAGCGAGTGGTCGCGACGGACATCAACGCACGGGCGCTGGCCTTCGCAGAACTGAGCGCCGCCCTCAACGGCCTGACAAACGTGGAACTGCGGCGAGGCAGCCTCTACGAGCCGGCGGCAGGCGAGACGTTCGACCTCCTCATCAGCAACCCCCCCTTCGTCATCTCGCCCGAGTCGCGCTACGACTACCGCGACGGCGGGCTGCCCGGCGACGCGCTGGCCGAGCAAGTGGTGCGCGGCGCCCCGGCCCACCTCCGCGAGGGCGGCTACGCCGCGGTCATTCTCGACTGGTACCACCCCGAGGACGACTGGGCCGAGCGGCCCCGCCAGTGGGTCGCCGGCGCCGGCTGTGATGCCTGGATCCTGCGCTCAGGAAGCGCGGACCCCGTGGCCTACGCGGCCCAGTGGCTGCACCCCGAGGCGCGAAGAGGCCCCGAAGACCACGCCCGCCAGCTCGACGAATGGCTCGCCTACTACGAGCGCCTGGGCATCCGCGCCATCTGCTCCGGCGCCATCCTCCTGCGCCGGCGCTCCGGCGGGAACAACTGGGTTCACGCCGGAGAGGGGCCGCAAGGAGAAACCAGCGGCTCCTGCGGCGAGCAAATCGAGCGCATCTTCGCCGCGCACGCCCTTCTCCACGGCCTCCGCGGCGATCTCGAACTGCTCGACCGCGCCTACCGCCTCACGCCCGACCATCAACTGGAACACATCCTCCAGGCCGAGAATGGGCGCTGGGTCATCCGTTCCGCGCGCCTCACACAGCGGCGCGGCCTCCCCTACATAGGCAACGTGGACCCATACGTCAGCACCCTCCTGGCCGGCTGCGACGGCCAGCGCCCGCTGCGCGCCCTCGTGGGCGATCTGGCCCGGACCCTTCGCGCGGACCCGGACAAGCTCGCCTCCTCCGTCGTCGCCGTCTTCCGAAAGCTCCTGGAAACCGGCTTTCTCGCGGTCACGTGATGCTGTCACGGGGCGCATCGGGGAACGGGATCGTGTCCGGCAGGAGGAATCCCCGCTCAATCAGGCGACGGACGATGTCGAGAGCGGCAGGGATGACCTTCGCGTCGTCCTCGCCGAGCAACGCCGCGAGTCCGTGCAACGCCTCTCCCAAGGGGCGTTGGCCGTTGCACTGGCCGAGGATGGTGGAGAGGCAGGGGTCCGCGTTGCCGGCGTAGGCAAGCCCCCGGTGGAGCCGGATCTCGGATTGGGCCAGTTGCCACGCCTCCGAGGCGGGCTCGAGGGTCTGGTGCAGCCGCGCGTCGGGCGAGACACGGAGGCGCTGGGCCAACAGAACCTGATCGTCCCGCGTGGCATCGAGGAAGTCGTGGAGCTCGAACGCACGGGCGATGTCCTCGCCGGCAGGACCGAGCATCTTCTCAGGGGCGTCGTCGAGGCGCACCCAGTTGGTCCCGCTGCTGCGCCGCCGCAGGATGACGAGGCCGCCACTGACGGCCTCGACCTGGTGGCGCTCGTAGTAGGCCACCCACTCCTCGAACCGGCGGGCCTGGGCATCCGGCGCGTCCCGCTCGGTGTGACGAATCCACTTGGCGGCGTAAGCCGCCGCCTCGAGGGTGTCGGAGCGCATGACCCAGGCATCGCAGCCCGTGCCCTCGATCCAGGCGGCGAGGCGCTCGCGCCAGTCCTGCCCGCGCACGTGCGCCCAGTTGCACAGGATCTGGCAGAACCCGCCCTCGCGGAGGAAGCGCGGGGCCTGGCGGACGATGGCCCGGCTGATCTCGTCGAGGGGCCGCCCGCTGTCCCGGTAGATGTAATGGGCCTCGGGCGAGACGACGAACGGCGGGTTGGAGCAGATGAGGTCGAACTCGCGCCCCTCCGCCGGGCCGAACAGGTCGCCTTCGAGGCACTCGACGTTGGCCATGGCATTGAGCCGGGCGTTGAAGCGCGCGAGCGCGAGGGCGCGCGGGTTGCGGTCCACGGCGAGCACCCGGTCGCTGTGCGGGGCGGCCAGGAAGGCCAGGATGCCGCAGCCCGTGCCGAGGTCCAGCGTCAGCCGCGAGGGCCGCCGCACGGTGGCATTGGCCAGGCTGATTGTGCTGCCCGCGACGCCCATGACGTAGTCGGCAGCCACCGGGGCGTCGGGCGGGGGCGGCCGATCGAAAGCCACGACCAAGCCGCGGAAGGGCAGCAACTGCACGGCCCCGGCCACGGCGCCATCCTGTAGCCGGAGGAGGCTGGCAGCCGCCAGCTCATCAAGGGTCGCCGGAGCGATGGCTTGCCGCGCCGCCTCGGGCGCCACGGGCTGGCCGATGAGAAACAGGCGGATGAGGGTGTCGAGCGGCGAGCCGCCCCGGGTGGCGTGGACGAAGAGCAGGAGGTCTCCCACGCTCAGGCGCCAGATGTCCCTTGGGCCAAGGACATCGAGGACACCACGCTCGGCGTAGCCGGCCCCAGCCAGCGCCTCGCGCAGGCGGGCGAAGCCGGCCGGGTCAGGCAAGGAGAAGGGGCGGGCCGCGGAGGGGTGGGTCACAGTTCCCAATGGCCGGTTTCCAGGTCCACCTGGGTCTTGACGTAGAACGGCTCGGGGGCGGGCCGCGCCCAGAGCCGCCCGTCAATCTCGAACGAGGCGGCGTTGCCCTCCATCGAATCCGGGTCCGTCAGCACGCGCACGGCGAGGCCACTGCGCAGGATGCGCGGCTCGAAGGCGAGGATGGCCCGCTGGATGCGCTGGGCCACCTCGGCGGGCTCGACGGCGGAGGCAGTCATGCCACAGAGACTAGGGATGCCGTAGTTGAGGACGGAGCGGGCGGCCTCCTCGAACTGGCCGATGGGCTCGTCGGGCGCGTGGGCGACCGCGTTGAGCAGCCAGTCCAGGTCGCGCCGCACTCCTTCGACATAGCGGCGGAGCGTGACGACCCGCCGGTCGCGGCTCTCCTTGTCCTGCCCGGGCTCCTCGTCCGTCAGGCGGTCGAGGAGGCAGGGCAGGAGGCGCTCGAAGGGCATCAACTCAGGCATTCGCGGCCCCTGGCGCCGGCTCGCCGGGCGGCGCCTCGCCGAGGTCGGGGAGTTCCTCGCCCTCGGGCTGTGCGCCGAGGGTGAGGACGCGTGTGTCCAGGAGCGGAAGGTCATTCGCCTCGGTGGCGAACATGCGCTGGCCAAGGCCGAGGAAGAGGCCGGCCTCGCCCTCCACCCAGTCGGTTCGGCGGGCGAGGCGGATGGCGGAGTCGTCGGACTTCTCGGAGCCGGGGTAGCGGGAGGGGATGAAGCCGACGGCGGAGCCGCCGTTGGCCCACACGAACTGGGCGGGGAGCCACACGGCGTCGCGGAGGTCGGTCGGCTTCTCGGTGGACATGCGACGGATGCGGTGGAGGGGGACCCAGAAGTAGCGGCCGTCGATGAACGCCTCGAGGATGGGGCCGAGGCGGGGATCGTTGTCCATGATCCACTCGAAGGGCTTTCCGTTCACCGTGCCGGGGGTGGCGGGAGCCGCCTCGAGGGCCTTGGCGCGCAACTCCTGGGAGGCGGCGGCATGCCCCTGCCCCACCATCTGGTTGGCCTGGACCATCCACCCCACCCACTCCTCGGGCTCGCCGAAGACGTGGGGGGTGCGCGCGCCGGCGAACACGCCGGCCCGCAGCGCCTCGCAGTTGAGCACGGGACGGTAGATGAGCGCCATGTTCATGTGCGCAGCGTCCATCTCGCCGGCCACGTTGAGCTGGGTCATGGCGCGCTCCCAGTCGCCCGTCACGCACAGGAGCTGGAAAAAAAAGACGCGCAGCTTGGCGTCGGCGGGGTTCTTACGGATGCGATCCTGGAGTTGCTGGACCGCCTCGGCTAAGTTGCCCTGGCGGACGAGTTCCTCGGGTTCAGCCATGATCAGTGTCTCCCATAGAGCGCCTGGGGACGGGAACAGCGTGGCGCCGCCTGGCAAGCTGAGCTCCCGCTTGCGGGCCCGCCGAAGCGCGGCGGCTAGCTGGTCAGCTTGTTCGCGGCCAGGTCCCACATCACATCGACGGTGCCCCCCGGCTTGCCCGTCCTCTGGTCCGTGTAGATGTATGTCCACTCGATCGCGGAGAAGCTGAGCGACACAGTCTCCACTGGCAGCGAGAAGTCGGCCGCAGAGGCCAGGGCCTCCATCTTCACGCTGGTGACAACTACGTTGACCATCCCGATGCCATAGTACGGCTGCTTCTCCCCGATCGCCCGGAAGAGATGGAGTGCGACCATACCACCTTTACCTCCTTGAGGCTTCCCTGTAGCACAGGCACGAGCCAGCAGAGGCGAAGCCCTGTCGAGGCTCTTCTTGAACGTGAAGTTGTCGAAGTCGCACCGTTCGCTTTTCCCCCCAGCGCTGCTGCCCCCCGAGGGCTGGCGCATGCCCCACGAGAACGCCAGCACTTCGATCCATTCCGGGCACCTGGCGTCCCGGGATTCCCCGGGGATTTTCTCAAACTTGATGAAGGCGTCCAAGCCCATAGCTCTGCGTCCTTATAGTCGGGGCGGCGGGCCGCCCAGGAGCCTCGAGGTCGCCGCCTTGCCCCGCGGCCGAACGGTGCGCAGGCGCAGCGCTCAGGGCGGACCCCCACAGCGGCTCGCATCCGGAACCCGGTCAGCGTCCACCCTCTTCATGCTCTCAGCGGCAACCCGCTCGTGGCTCGCCACCAAGCCGCTGGAGCTGGCGGATTACCCGCCCTTGTTGGTCACGAGGTCCCAGAGCGTCGATATGCTGCCCTTGGGCTTGCCGGTTTGGTGGTCGGTCTCAATGTAGTTCCACTTGATCTCGCCGTAGTTGAAGCTGACCTCCTCAAGGGGCAGGGCTTCGCCACCCTGGGCCGAGCCGCCGGGCCGGACGGAGGAGATGATGCAGTCCTTCATGATGTATTCCATGTACTTCGTCTTGTCGCCCGTGGCCCGGCACAACTCGAGCTTGATCTCCTTGACGTGCGTGCCGTTGCAGCAGAAGAGGTTCAGCTTCGGCGAGGCCTTGTCAAGGGTCTTCACGATCGAGAAGTCCTGGTGGTCGCAGCGCTCCGCGGAACGCGCGCCGCCCGAACTCGGTGACCCCGACGAGGCCTGCGAGACGCCGTGGCTGTACGACAGGATCTCGATCCACTCCTTGTGCTTGTCGTCGGTGCACTCTGATGGAACGCCATCAATTTTGAGGAAACAGTCAAAAGCCATTGGGGACACTCCTGCCAAAGAGCCGCCGTGAGGCCGAGGAAGACGTCACGGCCGCGGACCATTCCTCCCGCTGCGCGGGCCACCCGACGCGGCCCCGGACCTGCAAGCGACAGCCGCCACACCACGCGGGTCGGCTGGCGGGGTTCCTACGCACCTCCTTTCTTCGACGGGAGCTTCGAGACCAGCCGCAACGAGGCCGTGAGGCCCTCAAGCTGGTAGTGGGGCCGCAGGAAGAACTTCGCGCTGTAGTAGCCCGGGTCGCCCTCGACCTCGGCCACCACCACCTCGGCCGCCGCCAGAGGATACCTGGCCTTCACCTCCTCGCTGGCGCCGGGATCGGTGGTCACGTACTGCGTGATCCAGTTGTTGAGCCAGGTTTCCATGTCGGCCCGCTCCTTGAAGGAGCCGATCTTGTCGCGCACGATGCACTTCAGGTAGTGCGCGAAGCGCGAGGCGGCGAAGAGGTAGGGCAGCCGGGCGCTCAGGCGCGCGTTGGCCGTCGCGTCCGAGTCCTCGTATTCCGTGGGCTTGTTGAGGGACTGGGCGCCGAAGAACACCGCGTAGTCGGTGTTCTTGTAGTGCGAGAGGGGGATGAAGCCGTTGTCGGCCAGCTCCTTCTCGCGGCGGTCGGTGATGGCGATTTCGGTGGGGCACTTCATGTCCACCCCGCCGTCGTCGGTCGGGAAGGTGTGGCAGGGCAGCCCCTCGACCATGCCGCCGCTCTCGGTGCCCCGGATGCGCGAGCACCAGCCGTAGAGCTTGAACGCGCGGTTGATGTTCACGGCCATGGCAAAGGCGGCGTTGGACCAGCAGTACTTGCTGTGGTCGGCGCCCTCGGTGTCCTCCTCGAAGTCGAACTCGTCCACAGGGCTGGTCTTGGCGCCATAGGGCAGGCGGGCGAGGTAGCGCGGCATGCACAGGCCGAGATAGCGGGCGTCCTCGGAGTCGCGCAGGGAGCGCCAGGGGGCGTACTCGGCAGACTGGAAGATCTTGGTGAGGTCGCGCGGGTCGCCGAGCTGCTGCCAGGTCTCCATGCCCATCACGGTGGGGTCGACGCCGGCGATGAACGGGCTGTGGGCCGACGCGGCGATCTGGGCCAAGCCCTGGAGGATCTCGACGTCGGGCGGCGTGTGGTTGAACTGGTAGTCGCCGATCAGGCAGCCGTAGGGCTCGCCGCCGGGTGTGCCGTACTCGTCCTCGTAGAGCTTCTTGAACAGGGGGCTTTGGTCCCAGGCGGTGCCCTTGTAGCGCTTGAGGGTCCGGGCGACATCCTTCTTGGAGACGTTCATGACCCGGATCTTGAGGGTGACGTCGGTTTCCGTGTTGGTGACCAGATGATGCAGGCCACGCCAGGTGCCCTCCAGGGTGCGGAAATCCTCGTTGTGGAGGATGAGGTTCACCTGCTCGCCAAGCTTGTGGTCGAGCTCGGCGATCATGGCTTCGATGGACCTCACGGCGTCTTCGGAGACGAGCTGCGTAGCCTCGAGGGCCTGGGACGCGAGGGTGCGGACAGCTTGGGCGACGGCCTCGCGGGCATGGTCGGTCTTGGGGCGGAACTCCTTCTGCAGCAGGGCCTCGAACTCATTGACCTCGACTGCTTGTGGTGCCGCTTGGGCTTTTGCTTCCTGATTCGGGTCGGCCACGGGTTACTCCTCCTGCTTTTCGCCCTGGGACTTGGGGGCGGACGACAGAGCCTGAAGCAGCGCCGGATCATTGAGCAGCTTGGCCACCAGGTCCTCGGCACCGCGTTTTCCGTCCATGTACGACAGCAGGTTCGCCAGTTGGGTGCGTGCGGTGAGCAGCTTGTTCAAGGCGTCCACCTTGCGCGCGACTGCGGCGGGGGAGAAGTCGTCCATGCTCTCGAACGTGAGGTCCACGTTGAGCTCGCCCTCGCCCGTGAGGGTGTTGGGCACGCGGAAGGCGACGCGGGGCTTGGTGGCCTTCATGCGCTCGTCGAAGTTGTCCACGTCAATCTCGAGGTACTTGCGGTCGGCCACAGCAGGGAGCGGCTCTGCCGGCTTGCCCGAGAGGTCGGCCATCACGCCCATGACGAATGGGAGGTTGATCTTCTTTTCCGAGCCGTAGACCTCCACGTCGTACTCGATCTGCACCCGTGGGGCTCGGTTCCGTTGGATGAACTTCTGCGCACTCTCACGTCTGGCCATGAAACCCCCTTTCCCAAAAGTGCCGCCGCGGGCGGCGTGGTTACCGTTGCATCCTCCTCCGCGCACGCGCGCACAGTGATTCTACCCAGCCTCGCTCCCGCTGTCAAGGCCACAGATCGACTCAATCTGATGAATGGCGTCCGGTGTGAGGACCTGGATGATCTCGGTGAAGCTCTTGGAGACGAGGCGCTGCGCTCCCCGCACCAGCAGCGGCACGGGGCTCGATGGCTCGTGGAACTCGTAGTAGCGGCAGATCTTGTCCATGGCCAGCAACACCTCCTGGGGCGAGCGGATGTCGCCGGAGAGCGCGGGACCCGAGGGGCCGGCGGCCTGCTGCTGGCCGGCCGCGGCCTCGCCGGCGGCCTCGGTGGCCGGAGCCGGCGCTCCGATGCCACGCTGGGCAAGCGCCCCTTGAAGCTCCTTGCCCATGCGCTCCAGGATGGCGCGGAATGGCGTCAGGTCGCGTGTCTGGTTGGCGCCGATCGTCTCGGTGAGGAAGTCGTCCATAGCCTGGACCTGGGCGACGGCCGCCGCAACGGCCTGGGCATTGGCCTGGAGGACATCGGTCGGCGTGTCCTTGAAGGCGGCGTCGATCTGCGCCGGGTCCGCGGGAGGGGTACCCCGGTCGCGCAGGACACCGGGCTCCCCGCGCGCCAGCATGATGTCCCTGAGGCTGAACCGCCCAAGCTGGGGCGAGCCACAGAGCGGCGTCTCGCGAGCGCCGCGGATGAACGTCTGGGCGTCAATGAGCGCGGCGATGATGTTTATGCGCTCGAGGGGGTCAGGATCCTCAGGGTCCAGTTGGGGATGGACCGTTTCCCAGTAGCGTTCCACAAAGCCCCGGAGGACGGCGAGGCCGTCGCTCAGGCCGTTCAGCCCTTCGAGCTTGAGCGCGGCCAAGGTGGCGTGGATGATGATGCGGAGGTCCTTGGTGCGGCCGAGGAGCTCGACAGCCGCGTCGGCCACCTGGCGCCAGTTGGGCTCTTCGGCGGGGATGATGGCGTCGCCGACCTGGCGCTCGGGTGTCCGCTGCGCCAGGCGCTCGAGTTCCAGGTACGCAGGGTCGTAGGTCAGGTCCTCTCCGCAGGGGGCCTCCGGGGAAAGCTCGGTGACAAATTTCTCTACGTCAAGGATCGCCATAGCGCCCTGCCCTTTCTCGCCGCAGGCGTTGCGTGCCCTCTATCTCGCGGCGGCCACTGCCGGGACCTGACGCCGCGTGTCGGGCAGCCGTCGGACCTGGGTTTGCATCGCTTTCTTCACTCCCTCGGCGGCGCCGCCCTTGATCGCACGGACCAGTTGCTCCGGCGTCAGCCCGGTCGGGGTGATGCCCCGCACAACAAGCTGCTCGGCGTTGCGGATCTGGATACTGGTGAGGCCCAGATTGGCGGTCTGGGCGAACAGGCGGCGCAACTCGTTCATCAACTGGAGAGCGGCCGCCTGCTCAGGGGTGTTCTCGACGAAGCGCCGGAAGGCCAGGGGGTCCACCTCGGTAGTCGTGGCCTTGTAGGCGTCGAACGCCTTCTGAAGCAGGCTGCGGGCCTCCGTGTCCTGGTACTTGCCCTCCTTCTCGAACACGCGGCGATAGGTGCCCACGGTCTCCTGCACCAGGTCGTCGGGCAGGCGTGCGGCGGCGACCGTGTAGTCGCTGTGCTGCGGCTCGTCGGTCTTCACCATGTCGTCGTAGGCCACGGGCATGCCCACGGCGAGCAGGTTCTGCTCGATGGCGGTGAGGTCGCGGGCGAAGATGCCGAGCTGCTCGAGGAGCTCGCGCAGGGCGGGGCTGAGCACGACCTGTTGCGTGACGGGACGGGCGGGCGGCTCGCCCGGGATGGCCGTGGCCAGGGCCTCGGCCACGTTGCGCGGCGCCCAGCCGTTGGGCCGCTCGTCGAGCAAAGTGCCCGCGGGGTAGGTGCCGGTGCCCGTCGTGAGCGTGAGCGGACGAGCGGGCGTGTGAACCCACCAGTCGCCGCCCGGCAGGCTCGTGATGTGGGCGAGAGTCGGCCCGTCGGGCGACGCAAAGGAGCCGAACAACACCCTGTCCGACGCGGCCGCGTTGAGCAACTGCACCGTCGTCGCGTTCAGATCAAGCACCCCCGTGGCCGCCACGAAGTCCACGCCCCAGTCGCCCTCGAGCAAGCCGTCCGACGTGAGGATGTTCGACGGGGCGCGCTGGACGAAGTTGATCGTGGCCCCTGTGAGGGTGATGTTGTTCCAGGCAACGGCGTCGTTGAGGGTCATGGTGCCGGCCCCCGTGTTGATGATCAGGCTGCCGTTGACCACGGTGATCTTGTGGAGGGCGCCGGCGTCGAAGTTCCCGCCGTTCGTCGCGATGTCCACGTTGCCCGCTGTCGCCTTGTAGATCGTGGCCACCTCGGGGGTCGTCGTCAGGGCGGAGCCGAGGGCGATGTTGCCGGTCGTCCAGATGGTGGAGTTCAGTTCGATGTTGCCGACGGTGTTGACGGTGAGGTTGCGGAGCGTGGTCGTCGTGCCGACGTTGCTGAACCGCGTCAGTTCGGCGGGTACGCTGGTGATCGTGACGGCGAGGTCCAGGCCAGCAGACCAACCGTCGAGGCTGCTGTTGAAGAGGACGCTGCCGCCGGTCAGCGCGTTGCTGACGCCAAGGAACACGGGGCTGTTGTACGTCTGCGTGCCAACGGTGGTCACCCCCACGCCGCCCAGGAGGGTGCCGGGCATTCCCGCGCCAGTGGTGAGCGAGGCGAGGCTCTGGCCTGGAGCACCCACGACGCCGCCGAACGCGGTGACCCCGAGGTCGTTGATTACGAGGGCTTCTACGCCATCATTGGCGCTGCCAAGCGTCGAGCCGAAAGCGATGCCAGGCAAGACCGCCCCCAGGTTGGTGAGCGTGGTGGTGTTACCCGCCGCATCGAGAGTCACGGGGTCGCCGTATGTCTGGTATAGGGTCGTCGCCACCGAGCCGCCGTTGATCTGGGTCGTGCCGCCGGCGTCTGTCCAGAGACCGGAGAGCGGCGTGCCCGCGCCGACTGGGGCGCTGAACGTCGTGGTGCCCGCGCCCGAGTTCACAACGAACGTCTGGCCCCCGTCCACGGGGCCGAGCAGGACGTTGCCGCCGTTGGAATTGAGGGTCACCTGAGCCGTCGAGAGCGTGACCGTGCCCATGGTCAGGCCGTCAAAGCAACTGAAGGTCAGGCCATCGAGCTGCACCGCGCCGGGCAGGTTGGTGCCCGTGTCGCCGCTAGCGAGGGCCACATCCTGGTCGAAGCGGACGTTGCTGGTGGCGGCATCGGCCACCAGGCCCGAGTTGCCGCCGACGGTGTTCTGGAAGTAGACGAGGCCGGTGACGCCATTCTCGATCGTGAGGGCGGCGCCGTTGCCCGTGCCCAGGTTGGTGACCGTACCCGTGAAGGTGGTCGTGCCGACGCCGATGCCGGCGCCGAGGATGAGGTTCTGAGCGCCCGTCAGCGTGGCAATCTGGATGGCGCTGCCGTTGGAGTCGAGGGTGACCGGGCCGCCGGAGAGGGTGACGGCGTTGAGGATGAGACCATCAAAGCCGCTGAAGATGAGGCCGTCGAACTGCACGTTGCCGGCGAGATTCGTTGCCGCGGTGCCGTCCGCCAGGGTGACGTCCTGGTCGAAGCGCAGGCTGGTACCCGCCGCGGCGGAGAAGCCGGAGCTGGCAGCGACCGGGCCCTGGAAGCGGACAAGGCCCGTAACGCCGGCCTGCACCGTGAGGGCGGCGCCGGTGCCAGTGCCGAGGCCGACGACATTGCCGGTGACGGTGGTCGTGCCGCCGGCGATGCCGGCATCGAGCACGAGGTTCTCAGTCCCGTTGATGCCGCCGAGTTCGATGTTGCTGTTGTTTGAGTTGAGCGTGACGGAGCCACCTGCGGTGGTCAGTGATAAGAAGGTGAGGTCGTCGTAGCCGCTGAAAGTCAGGCCGTCGAGCCACACGTCGTCGGGCAGGTTCGTGCCCGTGTCGCCGTCGCCGAGCGTCACGTCCTGGTCGAAGCGAACATTGCACGTGGTGCCCTGGATGCCAGAGTTCGCGCCGACGGTGCCCTGGAACCAGACGAGGCCATTGACGCCATTCTGGACGGTGAGGGCGGCGCCGAAGCCATCGCCGAGGTTGGTGATGGCCCCAGTGAACGTGGTCGTCCCGCCGCCGATGCCGGCCGCGAGCGTGAGGTCCTGCGCACCTGTGAGCGTGGCGATCTGGATGTTGCCGCCGTTGGAGTCGAGGGTGACCGGGCCGCCGGAGAGGGTGACGGCGTTAAGGGTCAGGCCGTCGAAGCCGCTGAAGGTCAGGCCGTCGAACTGCACGGCGCCGGGAAGGCTGGTGCCTGTGTCACCGTCGGCAAGGGTGACGTCCTGGTCGAAGCGAACGTTGCTGGAGGCATTCTGTGCCACGAGGCCGGAGTTGCCGCCGACGGTGCCCTGGAAGTGGACGAGGCCGGTGACGCCGTTCTCGACCGTGAGGGCGGCGCCGGTGCCTGTGCCGAGGTTCGTCACCGCGCCCGTGAACGTCGTTGTCCCGATGCCGATGCCGGCCGCGAGCACGAGGTCCTGGGCCCCGGTGAGCGTGGCGATCTGGATCGCGGTGCCGTTGGAGTCGAGGGTGACTGGGCCGCCCGAGAGGGTCACAGCGTTGAACGTCAGGCCGTCGAACCCGCTGAAGGTCAGGCCGTCAAGACGCGCGTTGCCCGCGAGATTGGTCGCCGTGTCGCCATCGGCCAGGGTCGCGTCGCCGTCGAACCGCAGGCTCGTGCCCGCCGCGGCGGAGAGGCCCGAGTTGGCATCGAGCGTGCTCTCGAAGCGGACGAGGCCGGTGACGCCGTTCTGGACCGTGAGAGCGGCTCCCGTGCCGGAGCCGAGATTGGTCACAGCGCCGGTGAAGGTGGTCGTGCCGCCGCCGATGCCGGCAGCCAGGACCAGGTTCATGCCGCCGCCCGCGAGCGTGCCGACCTGGATGGCGAACCCGTTGGAGTCCAGGGTGACGGTGCCGCCGGAGAGGGTGACGGCGTTGAACGTCAGGCCGTCGAAGCCGCTGAAGGTCAGGCCGTCAAGCTGCACGTTGCCCGCGAGATCCGTCCCTGTGCTGCCGTCCGCCAGCGTCACGTCGCCGTCGAATCGCACACTGGTCCCTGCCGCGGCAGAGAGGCCGGAGTTGGCGCCGAGGGTGCTCTGGAAGCGGACGAGGCCGTTCACACCCGACTCCACAGTGAGCGCGGCGCTCGTCCCATCGCCCAGGTTCGTCACGGCGCCAGCGAAGGTGGTCGTGCCCGCCCCGATGCCCGCCGCGAGCGTGAGGTTCTGAGCGCCGGTGAGGGTGGTGAACACGATGACGCCGCCGTTGGAGTCGACGGTGACCTGGCCGCCGGAGAGGGTGACGGCGTTGAGGGTGAGGCCATCAAAGCCGCTGAAGGTCAGGCCATCGAACTGCACGTTGCCGGCGAGGTTCGTCGCCGCGGTGCCGTCCGCCAGGGTGACGTCCTGGTCGAAGCGCAGGCTCGTGCCTGCCGCGGCGGAGAACCCCGAACTGGCGGCAACCGTACCCTGGAAGCGGACAAGGCCCGTAACGCCCGCCTGGACCGTGAGGGCGGCGCCGGTGCCAGTGCCGAGGCCGACGACATTGCCAGTGACGGTTGTGGTGCCGCCGGCGATGCCGGCATCGAGCACGAGGTTCTCAGTCCCGTTGATGCCGCCGAGTTCGATGTTGCTGTTGTTTGAGTTGAGCGTGACGGAGCCACCTGCGGTGGTCAGTGATAAGAAGGTGA
>Ga0307379_10000436_pt1 | contig 70479 bp, 58 predicted proteins | sample UN2MG_FD_202237 | JGI IMG/M metagenome (GOLD analysis project Ga0307379, IMG submission 202237) | Soil microbial communities from Risofladan, Vaasa, Finland - UN-2 | ecosystem: Environmental > Terrestrial > Soil > Coastal area > Acid sulfate soil | place: Finland: Risofladan, Vaasa | collected... | reverse complement strand
CAGCCATAAGGGTAACTGGAAACCCCTGACGGACGCGGGTTTCCAGGACCTGTACAGGATGCAGAAGGGTTGTTGGGGGAAATTGGGATATACACCAACTCATTGATAAAGCCGGCAATGTTTGCTTGGCCATAAGAAGTTAAAATAGGTAATATAAGGAATTTGCTATGGACTTACTTTGTGGTGGATGGGAAAGGAGGAATTTGAAAAAAGTACAAATAAAAATGAAAAATACTTGACATAATTAGTCAGGTCCTATAATAATATTTTATTGATATAGGAACGAGGGTGTGGAGAGCAATTAATCGTTTCATGTTTCTCGGCCCTCGGAGGATGCTTTAATCAGTTGTGCATGCGAAGGGATTTGTATGGCTGCTCTAACGGAAAAGAGCGGTATAGAAGTATGGAATGTGCGCTCAAGCGAGAGGCGGAGTCTGCGATTGCAGTTCAGGACGACTCCCTTCCATCAAAGACCAATTACACATTTCCAATTATCAAGTCATCAAATCCCAAATTACCCAGGTGAGCTACCTATTCTCGTCAGTGAATGTAATGCCTGTCTCGCCTAAACATCTACTGGCGTAAGGGTAATAGAAAGTTGTAATTAGGATTCAACGAGCGTGAAAAGAAATAAAACGGAAATAGCACGCGCGTGAAACCGAAGTCTGGAGGAAAAGTTTTATCGCCCGGACTAAATGGTAACAACTTTTAGGAGAAAGGTTGATGGAAACGATAAGCGGCAAAATATTTCGAATAGTATGGGCAATGTTAGTGTGCGTCAGTGCAGGCTTTGCTGCGAACGGAGTTAATATCACTTTTAATCGGGACGGGGTAATTCAACAGGGAGATGACTATAATGAAGTATTTGTCAGGGGACAAACTACAACGGTGAATATGACCGGCGGCAAAGTAGGAAAGCTGTATAGTCGTGACAGGAGCACGACCAATATCAGCGGCGGGCTGGTGACCTATGCCCAAAGTAACGATAACAGCACAATCAATATCAGCGGCGGTGTGGTACGAGAGCCGGTTTCCTGGGACAAAGGCAGCACTATTAATGTCACCGGCGGAACTTTTTGGAACGTCAAAGCAGGCAGCGGTACATTTAATATATCGGGGGGCCAAATTATTGGAATGGGGATTTATGCCCTCACATTGGATGCGGTAGTGAATATTTACGGGTATGGCTTTGAATATACAATCCCCGGCAGTGGAAAGTACAGGCGGCTGACAGGATATTGGCAAAACGGCAAACCTTTTAGTATAGACCTTCAACCTGGTTCTTACAATACGGTGGTGCTTCACGAGGTTCCACACGACTCCGCGCCTGTCGCTGATGCGGGAGAGGACCAGGTTGTTCTGGCCACTTTGGATGGAATGACGGAAGTAACTCTTGACGGTTCGGCGTCAAGTGATTACGACGGTGACACACTGACATACGAATGGACCTGGACAATAGATGGGGACACGTACAATACCAAAGGTGTAAATCCCACAATAAAGCTGCCGGTCGGCAAACATACCATCGAGTTAATTGTCAATGATGGTACGGCCAATTCAATGCCGGATGATGTTGTAATTAAGGTCATAACCCTGACACAGCAAATTGATTTGCTCAGAGTTGAAAAGCTCAATCTTTTGGCACAGATTAACATCATGTTGGAAAAAGAGCGAAAGGTCATTGACGCACTCGATGAATCGCTGGCCGGCGGTGACTATGGAGAGTTACTTCTTGATGATATAAATCAAGCGAGGCAAAAGGTCCTTTCTGCCATTCAAAATCAGGAGCAGGCAAAAGATACTCTGCAGACGAGCATAGAGAACCTGGAAGATTCACTTTTGTTACTCGGCTATGAGCCGGAGATTTAAACAACTACAAAAGTGCATTCTTTGTCCCGGCTGTGACAATACGATAATCGGACGTTTCCGACTTAAATTTTAGAGTTTACGTCCGAATAAATACAGCCAGTTGCTAAAAAAAACTTTCTTTCTCACGGCTTTTAACTCCTTCGTTCTGCCCGTAAGAACAACAGCTAAATTCGCATGCAAAAGAACGATGCATTGGCAGCAATATTAACCGTGAATTACGACAATTTACCCATTTTTTCCTTGATTCCTTTGCCCGCAAGTGCTACAATATTGTTTGAGGTAATGGAGGCATCGATGCAGGACAGGGCGGTCAATCACAATTGAAAATAAAAGAACGTTATTGCGCCAAGTTTGAATAAGGGGGCAAGAGTGATAATGAAAAGAGGAACAACTCTGATAAAGACAAACAAAATGACAAAGATCTGGTTGTCAGGTCTTGCTTTTGTGATGGTTGGCTTGAGTGCATCAACCACTTTTGCTTTAGACTTATTAGGTCCTCCGGTCTCGAACCTGCTACAAGGCCAGTACAGAGAAGGAGTTGAATATTCCTTAAGCAAGATGGATATGGAGCTCATCGATGGTAAATGGGTCGAATATCTTAATGGCAGGGTTTCGGGCTCAGGAAAGGCGGTTCCGCTGTCACTCAATGACTTCGAAACACAAAAGCTTTACGCCAGCCTTGGGTACGGTTTCTTTGACAACTTCGAGGCGTTTGTGCGTTTGGGTGCGACAAAAGCTGAGTTTGGCGACTCGATTTGGAATGATGGAGAAAGTTTCGACGGTAGTACCGACTTTGCAGTTGGCGGCGGTATTAAAGCGACTATTTTTGAACGAGATTACTTCAAGATAGGTGCAGTGTTCCAGGTCAATTGGGCTAAATTTGACGGAAAACTTCAGGCCGCGAATTGGACAGCGCCTGACTCCGTTGAGATAAATCTTGCAGAAATGCAAATCGCAGTAGGCATAGTACGTGAGTGGACAGAGCGTCTGTCGGTTTATGCCGGCCCGTTCGCACACTTTATCAGTGGTGATTTTGAAGACACATTCAGTGTCATTGACTTAGACAAGTCAGACCTTAAATATTCGGAATTCAAATGGGAAATCGATGACGGCCCCATTTTTGGCGGATACATCGGTGCCCGGGTGGAGCTTACAGAGGACCTGCATTTCAATGTTGAGTACCAGCTATCGGCGGATGCTCAGGCCTTTGGTGCAAACCTGATGTTCAGATATTAACAGCGGGTCATATTGTTCAGGTCTTTGGCACTTCATAATTATTCTATTTGTCTCAAGTATAGGCACGCGTGTGTTTGGTCGAAATCCGCTTAACAAAAAAGATAGATCCTCCACGAAACCGGCCCAATGTTTGATCCTTGCCGGATTGCCGAGCTTTCTACGCCACCTCAGGCAGTTCATCCCAACGGGTGGTATATCGGCAGGAACGTCTTTTGAATTTGACCTCCCACGATTGCTCTAAGCCTTCGGCCGCCCACAGCAACGGGCTGTTTAATCGGGCGTTTATGGTATCTATCGCACGCATCAGCCGCTGAGACTTTAACCTGTCAACGTTATCAAAGAGGCCCTTTTGTATCTGGTTTTCAGGCACAAGGCCGTTAAATATAATCCCGCATTTCTTAAACGCGCAGCCCCTGCGATATAACCTTTCCATACATCGACAGGCGTTGCGAATCAACTCTATCGTATCGCTGGTAGCAACAGCAAACTCAACAGTACAGGAATTGAAATATCTGTCCTTTATAAAGCGACTGGTTGTGACATAAACGGTCATCACGCCGGCAGCCAAACCCTGCTCCCTCAACTTTTCCCCCGCCCTTGACGCGTAATTTGCGATGGCTTCTTTCAATTCTTCAATGGATTCCACCGGCCTTCCGAACATACGTGATACCGTAATCGATTTTTTAGCAGGCGGATTTTGCTCCAACGCATAACAGCTAATACCGCGCAACTCATAAACAGTTCTTACCCCCACCACTCCAAATTTATGTTTAATCCAGTTGATATCCGCATCCCTGAGGGCAAGAGCGGTTTTAATGCCCGCGGCTTTTAATTTCAGGGCTGTTTTGATACCTACCGTCCATACTTTTTCTACCGGAGTTCCGGCCAGAACGCTGTCCAGACAAGAGCAATCGGTCAGGTCTAATACTCCGTTTGCTTTGGCGGATTTTTTAGCGATTCTGTTGGCTATCTTCGCGAGGGTTTTCGTTCGGGCCGTACCTACGGTTACCGGCATGCCGGTCCATTGTTTGACGGTGCGACGTATCTCTATGCCATAATCCGTCAGGGAGCGGCTAAAACCGGCAAGGTTCAAGAAGGCTTCATCAATCGAGTAGATTTCTATATCAGGGGTAAAACTCGACAGTGTTTGCATAACCCGGCTGGACATATCGGCATAAAGGGCATAGTTTGACGAAAAGACCTCAACACCGTTTTTTCTTATAATATCCTCAACTTCAAAGGCCGGTACTCCCATGCCTATACCAAGCGCCTTTGCTTCGTTTGAGCGAGCCACAACACAGCCATCGTTGTTTGATAATACAACCACCGGTTTGCCCTGGAGTTTCGGGCTGAATACCCGCTCACAAGAGGCGTAGAAGTTATTACAATCAACCAGGGCGAATATCTCTTTCACAGTTTGTGTATGACGTTGGTCACTACTCCCCATACCTCGAATTCCATATTTTCATCGATTTGTTGAGCGCAGTAGCTTTCATTTTCCGGCTCTAAAGTGATTTTATTTTTCTTTATTCTGATTCTTTTGACGGTAAGCTCCCCGTTTACGATTGCTATTACTATGCTCCTGTCCCTTGGTTCGAGGCTGCGGTCAACAACTAAAAGGTCTCCGCAGTGGATGCCGGCCCCGACCATCGAATCACCGATAGCTCTTACAAAAAATGTTGCCGCCGGGTGCTCAATCAGGTACTTATTCAAGTCGAGCTTGTCTTCTTCATAATCGGTAGCCGGCGATGGAAAACCCGCCGATACTCTGGTCTCAAACAAAGACTGGTGACGTTCCGTGGATAAATCCGGTATATGCACTGTCTGGACTTTGGTGTTCATTCTTCAGTTACCATTGGCTCAAGGCGATGCTTTCCAGGTTAGGATAGGCCCTCAAAAGCCCTTCGGGAACAGGTTGTTTTTGGCCGGTGATCAGGGCCTTTAGCTCAAGCGCATTGGCAAGCTCAGCGCCTCGATAATGATTATTGGTAATAACAGTGAGTGTTTCAAACGCTTTGGCCAGTTCATCGACCCTCTGCTTTATTTCAGTAAGCTCATCTTCATTGTAATAGTAGTCATAAGTCTCATCTCTGCCCGCTTTGCTGAACCACTTCTCAGCGTTTCTGCCGTGCATTCTGAAATAACCATTTGTCCCTACCGTGCACAACTGCATATCGAATGAGTTCCGGGTAGTCGGATAATCAAGGTTGCAGACTGAAACTCCAAGCTCCTGCAGAAACTCCAGCGCATCCGGCATTTGCCATGATTTGTGCCTCACCTCTACCGCCAGTTTGAAAGCGTCCGAGAAGCTCTCCACTATCTTTGACAAATGCTGACGATTCCGATTGGTATCGGAAAAATCATATCTGAATTGAACAAGCAAATGCTTCAGCTTGCCCGCTTCGAGAAAAGGCTCAAAACCTTTATGAAAATACTTTACGATTTCAGCATCCATTTTGCCTTCATGGGTGAAGCTTCGGTGCAGCTTGGCCGTGAAGAAAAAATCCGGATATTTCGAGGTCCTCTCCAGCCACGATTTTGTGGTTTTCTCATACGGCGGTCGATAAAAAGTGCTGTTAATCTCCAGGCAGTCCACAAACCTGCTCACATACTCAAGCTGGTCAACCTTTGAACTCGTGTACACGATTCCCTTCCAGTCCGGATACGACCATCCTGCTATTCCTATATAAATTTGACCGGACATCTTTGCCCCTTTTTTACAGCATTCTAAAACAACCTGTTACCCTGCCGACAATATGAAAACTTTCACTGTTGCGTTTTATGTATTTTGTCTTGTATCCTGCTGCTTTGTTGGCCGGTTCGAGCGCTATTCTGTCTCGCTGGATACGGATTCTTTTAACGGTAGCTTCATCGTCCAGCAGAACCACGCCGATTTGGCCGCTCGCGATTTTCGGGCCGGGCTGAACTACTACGCAATCACCATTCATAATACCTTCATCAACCATACTATCGCCGACAACCCTCAGAATAAACGTGTCCCCGGAGGATTCAAACAATTCCTTTAAGTCTATATAGCCTTCGATATTTTCTTCGGCTAATATCGGCTCACCTGCCGCCACTCTGCCGACGACAGGAAGGCCCTTGGCTTGTTTGGTTTTGTTGAGATATTCTTTGGATAATCTAAGTCCTCGATGGCCGCCTGAATCCACCAGGTATCCTTTTTTCCTGAGATAGTTGATAAGCTGATAAGCCGCATTTTGAGCAAGACCGAAGTGCTCAGCCACTTGCCTCTGGCTTGGCGGCCTGTTATCCAGCAGCCGTTTCTCGATAAACCTGAATACTTTTTGCTGTTTTTCTGTCAGTGGCTCCATAATTGCCCCTTTTACTTAACCTCGTTACAATATATGGTTATTTGACCATAAAGTCAACAAAAATATTTCTTTATTTTCGGATTTTCTCGGGCGCGCTATGAGGATACGCTGTCTCGAAATCAAGTTTTCCGCGGCGAATCAAGAACTGTGAGGTTTTCGTGCGACTTTTTAATGCCCGCATTCGGGCGCTTGCGTATCAGGTCGAAATTGTATCATTCGATTTCCACAGCCTTCTGCGGCATCCACTTCTGTTGTCAGGCCTGGCTGCGGCCGGGAAAATACGCAGTTACCATACTGGACAGATATGGTTCTTCAGTGTAATATTGTCTCTGTAAATTTTGTCAAGAAGCCAGGTGCAATCATGGGTATTTCTGCTAAGCTGTTCGGCCGGTGGGCATTAGGCAGCGAAGGACTGCCTTAACCGGCTCCCGGCCTGTTTCAATCGCAGGAGAAAAGATTAGTTATGATGTGTATTCAGAACAAAGAAACTTTCAAGAGGATGCTGCTGTGGTCGGGGATGATTGTTAGCCTGTTGCTCGCAGGATGCAAGGATGAACCCGTTGACCATGCCGGTCGAGGGCTTGACTATGCACGTGGAGGCGAATATGACAAGGCTATCTCGGAATTTACCAAAGCCATAGAGGCAAATCCAACGTCAGCCGAATCCTACTACAATCGCGGGCTAACCTATTATTACAAAGGCGATAATGACCGGGCCATATCGGATTACAACAAGGCCATCGAGATAAATGGACGATACGCCGAAGCCTACGACAATCGAGGTAATATTTACGCCGATAAAGGCGAATTTGACCTGGCCATCGCAGATTTTTCCAAGGCTCTTGAGATACACCCAAGGTTTGACCGGGCCTACTACAATCGTGGGGTTGTCTATAACCATAAAGGCCAATACGATCCGGCCATCGCAGACTTCACCAAGGCGATTGAGCTAAATCCGAGCTATGCCGGCGCCTATTGCAATCGGGGGCTTGCCTATGGCAGGAATGGACAGTTTGACGAGGCTGTTCTGGACTTAAGCAAAGCCATTGAGATAAATCCGGGGATGCCCGAAGCCTACAACAATCGTGCAGTGGTTTACTACGGACAGAAAGAATATGACAAGGCATGGGAGGATGTCCATAAGGCACAAGGTTTGGGCTTCAAGGTCTCTGATGGACTTTTCAAGGCTCTCAGCGAAGCCGCAGCTGCCGCAGCGACAGAAAAATAAATTACGGACGAGTGTCAGCCACTGAGCTGGCACAGTGAGCGAAGTGGATGGTATTCAAGGCTAAGAATAACGATTATGAAAGGAGTAGTTATTATGAGGACAGTTCTGCTGAGTGTTGCTATTTGCTGGCTTGCGATGATGACAGGATGCGCAACCCAGGAGACGGCCAAAAAGGAAGAGAAACCGAAACTTCAGTACGTGGAAACTGATACTGGCCGTTGGCTTATTCACGATATGAACAGGCCTGCTCCACCTGTGATTTCTACCGGCATTGCCGGCACGCCGGACATGGCGGGAACAGCTCCTTCTGACGCCGTCGTTTTATTCGACGGGACAGACCTGTCGGAATGGACCGACACAAAGGGCAATCCGTCGAAATGGATTATGGGGGACGGCTATATGGAGGCCGTCAAAGGCTCAGGCTACATCCAAACCAAACGCAAGTTCGGTTCGTGTCAGTTGCACGTTGAGTTTGCCACGCCTTCAAATGTCAAAGGAGACAGCCAGGGCCGGGGCAACAGCGGGGTGTTCCTGATGGCAAACTATGAGATTCAAGTTCTTGATTCCTACGACAACAAAACCTATCCCGATGGTCAGTGTGCTGCGCTCTACGGCAGGGCTGTTCCTCTGGTCAATTCCTGTCGAGGGCCGGGCCAGTGGCAATCGTACGATATCATTTTTCATCGTCCGATCTTTAAAGGTAAAAAGGTCGTAAGAAAAGCAAGATTCACCATTCTGCACAATGGTGTCCTGGTGCACGACAACGTCGTGCTTGTAGGAGGAACCGTTTGGAAAGGTCCACACGCAATATCTGACTATGAGCCGCATGAGGACAAATTGCCAATCCAGCTTCAGGACCACGGCAATCCGGTGAGATTCCGCAATATCTGGATTCGTGAGCTTGCCGACTAAGAACACGGACGCTATAGCGTGCTAAGAACAGCGACCTTCTTGCCGCTATACGGTTTTATATTTTTGTCATTCCCCGCAAAATCGGGGCGAAATTTACGGAGCCTATCCCCGGTGGGGCGGCTCTGCGCTGTCAGCAGTTTGTCAGGAAGTTCCTTATGGCACTAATCCGGAAAAAATAGTAGAATCTATCATATACAGCAAGTTTACATAAGTCCCGAAATGACAAGCAAGAAGCAGTTTTCCTGAGGACAGGCAGGCCAGAGGCCCAAAGCTGAAAAAGGAAACTCCTATGAAATGGCAGACACAACAAATCTCACTGGCTTTCATCGGGACCTTTGTATGCTTCAGTGGTTGTATTATGCAGGGCCAGCAACGCACGGTCTCGGAACGTGTCAGTGGGCGGACGTTTCCATCGATCTTTCAGGCCTGGAATCCGATAGATATGTCCACAGTCCCGCTTGAGACTAATAGATATAGGTTAAGGGCTGCCGCCAGGCACGATTTGCTTTGGGAAGAACCAGTCAGTCAATCAGGCTCCGGCGTGGAGCTGGTTCTCGGGGCTGTTTGGGATCACTCGCACGGCGGGCTGGCCACCGGATTTACTAACAAAAGCCTTCGAAAGGCCCTGGCTAATCGCCGGGCAATGCTGGCTATGAATCCGGACATGGTTTTTCTGCGGGAGATTCGCTGGAAAGATGCGCCCGGCAGTTTTCTACCTGAGGGCAGCGACTGGTGGATAAAAGGAGAGGATGGACAACGAAAGGCAGGGTGGGCCGGGGGACCTGAACCGTACTACTGCTTGAACTACAAGAATCCGCAATTGCGTCAACAAATCGCTCTGCAGGCAAAGGTAGCTGTGGAATCGAATATTTATGACGGGATAATGCTGGACTCGTGGGGTTCATATGGCGAAAACGAGCCCGGCTGTATTGATTTGTTGAGAGGAATCCGCGGCACCATCGGGCCGGACAGATTAATCATTGTCAATAATGACCGGATTGCACCGCTGCCCAATTCTGCTCCCTTCATCAATGGGGCGTTCATGGAGCAGACGAGCTCCTGTCATGACAGTCCTGAAAAGTGGCGGAAAATAAAGGAACAATTGCTTTGGTTCGAGAGCAACCTTGCAAAACCGGTTACCAACTGCCTGGAGATCCAAACACAAACGCCTGCTGATATGCGTGCAGGACTGGCGCTGTCGCTTGTCTATTCCAATGGCTACTATCTGTTCGCACAGGATGACAACAGGAATCCGGCACCTGATCACCTTCATGATTGGTTTGGCATTTATGATGTAAAACTGGGCGGACCCGTCAGCAAGGCCATCGAGCCTGATGGAGGCGCATCACAAAGGCAATTCGATAATGGTATGGTAGCATACAATCCCATGGGCAATGGGCCGGTTCAGGTACTTTTCAAGACGCCGCACAGGAGAGCCTCAAACAATCATCCGGGCAAATCCTTCGTGCTGATAGGAGGCGATGGGGATATCTTTCTGCAAGACTCGCCGGACGATTGACAGCCGGGATTTCAATCGAGAATATTAAACGGGGCCTATACGGATTAAGTATAGACCCCGAAATACCACAAAGAAATTGATGCCTTAACTTCTCTACTCTATCTTTAGATTCTCACAAACGACAATGAGGCAACATACATTACTCGGTGCTGTAATTCCACTCGAGCCAGTGTTCTTCCAATATTGCTAAGTCCAGTTCATTGACTATGCAGTCCTCATTGATATCACCGGGTATCAGTTCGAATCCCTCTTGATTCTTGGCGTGCTCGCAGGAATCTGCATACAACACGATTTGCATAGTGTCGGTAGTATTATATTCGCCGTCACCGGCTTCAAGCTGCAATGTATACGAGCCAAGCTCTATTACCGTGACCGTGGGATTTGCTGCAAGGGGATCACTGATCTGGGCCGGATTTAATTCATTAGGCTCAGCGATCACCGTCCACAGAAGCGTCGCAGGCCCAGGTCCGCCGCCTTCGTCAGAGACGACCCCGTCAAGCTGTACAACCCTTAGACCGTTATCCAGCCATGTTATTATATCCGGGCCGGCATCCACTTCGGGAGGCACATTATCTGCATAAAAACTGAAGATAGGACCAAAGATCGGATCGGCAGCACTGCCAATATAGGTATCCACGGCCCAGTAGTACTGCGTCTTTTGTTGAGTTTGAACGACAACGGAAGTCACGTTCTGCTTGCTCACAACCTGGATGGCTGCCGGGTCGGTAAACTCTTCCAGCAGTTTTAAGTTGTCGGTAAAGTAGACGTCCACCGTCACCGGCTGACCAGGCACACACGGATCAGGCGAAGTCCAACTCAGCTCTACATCGCCTGCTTCTACTAAAGCCTTGTCGGCCGGATTCGGATTAAGCCTGTGTGTAGCCTTCAACGTGGTTTTGCCTTCATTCGTAACATCATAATCCAACTGTAGCGTGCCGTTGCCGTCATAGGCGGTAATCCAGCCGTTGTCGATGTATCCCTGGAGCCTCGATACGGCATTGCCGTTGATTATCAGCGTACCGGCTGTGATATCCATCGTGCCGACAGAACCCTCACTAATCCTCATCGTAAAGGCGTTGGCAGACATGCTAATAACTCCACCATCCAGTTGCACATGACCTATAGCTGCAGATTTATCGGCAATCTGGAAGAAACCAATAATGTCAATAGTGCCGCCGGTCACATCGAGGTTGCCCACACCTTTGTTCGCGACCTTGAAGCTACCGGCAGTTATGGCGCCACTAATCATTTTAAGGGTCCCGATATCTTCGTCGGGGCCCACATGAAGCGTTCCGGTTACCGTAAGAGTTCCACCATCGACTGTCAGATCACCATTATTTCCATTGCCATATCCAACCCTTAGTATGTTAGCCGCGGCGCCTTCGTTCGCGATAGTCGGGCCGGGGAGCATGCCGATATAGACATTGTCAGCAGAGGTGGGGAGTGTGCCACGGTCCCAGTTTGTTGCCCTGCTCCAGAGGTGGTCGGGGCTGACATCGGTCCAGTAGTAGTTTGTAGCTTGAACATCACCCACCAGAGACAACACCAGAACAAAAGAAATCAGGTAAAATAATCTTGTACACATAATAATTATCCTTAAAAAAGTTAAAATAAACGACTGTGCCTTGGCTGCACACAAAAACAGAAAACAAAATATTGAATGCAGGAAAAATTTGAATTATGGCCCCCTCGACTGTGCTCGGGACAGGCTTCTGAATTCTCAATTCTTTTTGACTCTACCTCCTTCTTTTTCGACTCCGGCCAGGCTCCGCTGGACCAGCAAAAGCTCAATATAAGTTCTTAATTGAAATTAAAAAACGTGATTCTGCGGCCCAAAGACCAACCTACGACTCTGTTTCTTACAACATGTAACTCCTGTTTTCAGGGGAAAAACTACAAAAACTCGCACCTCAGAAAACCAAAATCCGTGAAGAGTTACTGATTTTGACTTGACTTACCTATTTTTACTATATTAACTATACGCCGTCAAGGCAAATATTGCAAAATGTGGCAAATCTCCGACAAAACCGCGTTTCTAACAGTAGCTACAGTAGAAAAAATCAAAGTTTGCAATTCATTCAAAACGCTCTGTCCGCCTACTAATTCCAAACACCTACTCTATCACTTCTGCTTCAGGCCAACCTAAGGACCTAACGTCTACAGAAAAAATTTCTTATTTTCCCAACTGCGTAACTTGTCCTAAATCAACAAACAATCCGCCTTTTCAGGCCGTCTTAGCTGTTTTTGTAAAAAAATAATTATTATAGGACTTTTTTTATTGACACATTTTACTCATCGCACTAAAAATAAATCGTACAAGGAGAAGTGGTGAGAAGGCCTCTTCTTGTTTTTTATCCGGCTTTCTACCACAAAAAAACACCTGTTCAAAAGTGCAAAGGCAGTTGAGGGTAACCATATAATGGTTTGAACCGGAGGCCGTATTCTGTTGCGAAGGAACGCCAAATGAGAAAAACAACTATTTTTTTCCCTTCCTACTGATAATCATTGCAGCAGATGTACGGCATATGATTTCCCCGGATAAGGTTTGATGGAAAAAACTGTAAGCAGACGGATTAGTGATTAGCCATGGATTGGGAGGTAAAAAGGGATGAATGTAGAAAGCCTTATAGGAAAGTTTACACAGTACTTCTCATGGCCATACGATAGGCAATGGGAAGGATGGGCACTGTCGATGATAGTCATGGCGGCCCTGGTTTTGTTAATACTGGCGGGAAGAGCTCAAGCAAAAAGCAGGGACTGATGCAAAACGGATACAAGAATGCTCGCCGATCATCTTCATTTGATTGTTCGAGCAAAGAGGGAAGTGCTTTGGTAAAGAAAGCTGCTGAAACTCTTGAAATATCATAGGAGGTGAGTATGACAAAAGTTTCACGAGACATGACAAGGTCAGAACAAAAAGCTCAAGAATCGGTTTCAAATCTCAAGGCAGGGAACGAACAAACCGGTTCATACAAAGAACAAAAGAGCTCTCTTCAAAAGACGCAGAAGAATTTTTTAACCATGCCGGCCATATCACACACTAATCGAATAAAAAAGCAGTCCCTTCGTTATCACTGGAACGCCTTGTTTGTGGAAACGGCCGATGTTTTTCTCAACGGAGTAGAAGGCCTGGATACCGATTGAAAAGATTCGGTCAGCATAAAACTTGCTGTTCCTGTAGTTTTTTAGGGGGTAGATTTTGTCAAGCAAATTACGTATTTACCACAATAGACTTATTACTCATCAATCTGATATAATATATTAGATTCAGAGAGGTTTGATGTGGAAGCTTGTTCTGTACGTATCAAGTTTCCTCCATAAATAGTCAGTTGTTTGTAGAGCAAACGTCGTCATGGGTGTAGTGTCCGATGAAAGGGTAAGTCCATGGCTCATAATTAGGATGTAAACGGAGACGGCTTGACCTACAAGATAGTATCAATGTAGACTGGAGCCGTCTGAGGAGGAATAGTAGTGCTCTTTTGCTATCTGAGATTAGTCAGGTTATGTTCTATTGAGATAAAGCGGGCTACAAGAAGTTGTTATCCGAAGGGCTGTGAGTGTGGAGGCTCGCAGCCCTTTTAACCCCTGCTTATTAGGAACCTCCTTCTCAGTCTTCCTCACTATCCGAACGGCAGGGGTTTTCTCAGAATGAGCTTTTTTCATAGCTCTCCGGTATTCGCACGGGTTTGTTCGGCTACATCAGCAATTGTTTAAACCGCAACCTTTCGTTGTATTTCGTTTAAAAACGAGGAAAATCATGCAGTATTTTTATCGGGTTCTCAGTGCATCTAAAAAAGCTGACATTTTTTGGTTATTGAGGGAATGGCTATCACAAGCTACTGCTACAGCGCCCCTGGGGCGGACGTTTACAGTTAAGACTTTTAGTGTTGTTTTTCAAAGCTCCACATTTCTGTTGTCATCTCTTCAGCAGCCATCCACCCGACGTGCCAGTCGAGGAAAAGGCAATTGCAGCCGCTTTTATGTCGGGCCCTCGCAACGCGTCTGCCTCTGGTTATGTCATGACTGTCAGAAGTGGGCAGGTGGTTCGGATGAAAAACGTCACATCGAGTAACATCCCGGTCGTTAGCTTTTTTGATTATTGTCCGCCATGGTCCGTCCTCATTGTCGGCGAGGTAGATGGTAGAGGCCGGACGGTGACATTCTGTGAGCTTTGTCGGTTTGCCTTGCATGCGCCAGCCGTTATTACTTTCACCGCCCCAGCCGTTGACGACATAGCAAACGGTTTGTTCTTTGTCGGGATAGCTGGGACAGCGAAATATCTTGACGTTACGATAATCATCGCCGGCAGGCCTCTGTGACAAAAAAGGCATGAAAAGCTGGAACCAGGGCTTTATATTTCCTCCCCATTCCGCCGAGCGGGGGATTAACAGGCCATATTCACCGGCATAAAAATTGGCAGCAAGACCGATTTGACGCAGATTATTCCGGCATACGACATCCTTGCTCTGTCCACGCGCCTTCCTAAGCACCGGAACCAATATTGACATCAACATCGCAACAATTGCGATTACAACCAAAAGTTCTATCAGCGTAAATGCTCGTCGTTTGTGCATAGTTGGAAACACTTCTCCTGCTTTCGATTCCACCATGATATTAAAATTCACTTTGAATTGCAACAAATCAAATCTAATCTTAAGGCTCAAACCTTAAAGACCGCCACAATAAACAACCTGAAAATGTCCCAAAGGGCAAATCCTTGAATTTTAAAGACAAATCTGATATTCTATTAGAATGAACCAGGATCGAAATTCTAAGAATGGAACGAACTTTAATCAAGGGGACAAAAAAATGGCAAAACGTTTAAGTCGTCGCCAGTTCTTCAAGCAATCTCTTATCACCTCAGCGGCTGTCACATCGTCTTCCGGTTTTCCGAATAAACCCCTGTCGGCAGCAGCATCAAAAGGAACAGCGGGATTTTCCCGGGAGAATTCTGATAAAGGTTTTCCGACAGGCAGGATTGGCAACGTTAAAATTAGCAGGTTGATTCTTGGTGGTAATCAGTTTAGCGGCTGGTCACACAGCAGGGATTTAAAGTATCTGCGTGAGTTGTTCCTGGCATACAGCACAGATAAAAAAATCATGGAGACCCTTGAGAAATGTGAAGAAAACGGAATAAACACGATAATCACGGGATCGTCGGCTTATCTCAACAAGTACTGGAAAGAAAGAGGCGGCCAAATGCAGTGGATTGCACAGGTCCACCCGAAAACAAATGACCTGACAAGTAACATAAAACGGGCCATCGATAACGGGGCGATTGGGGCATATGTACAGGGCGGCGTCGGTGACAGCTTTGTAAAAAACGGCCGCGTGGATTTGCTCGGCAAGGCCGTCGAATTCATTAAAGAAAACGGATTAGTGGCCGGGATCGGGGGACATTCAATCCAGGTGCCTATCGCCGTCGAAAAGGCCGGGATAAATGCTGATTTTTATATGAAGACTTTAAATCACGGGGACTACTGGTCTGCTACGCCAAAAGCGGACAGGGTAGAGTTTAATGTCGATAGCGGCAGTCCCTATGACCATGACAATATCTGGGCCATCACTCCGGAAAAGACTATCGAATTCATGAAGAAGGTCGAAAAGTCCTGGATCGCCTTCAAGGTCCTGGCCGCCGGTGCTATCCATCCGAGAGTGGGCTTTAGGTACGCTTTTGAAAATGGAGCCGATTTTATTTGTGTGGGGATGTTCGACTTCCAGATTACAGAGAATGTAATCATTGCCAGGGACGCGGTTTCAGAGAATTTGAATAGGCAGCGTTCCTGGAAGGCATAATTTTCAGTCCGATTTTTATTCAAGATGTCACCTGATTCAGTTTTTTTGACCATGGCCGCCACGGTCTCCTCTCAACGGCCTCACGTAGAGCGTGCCTTGGGGGACTTGCCGGTATATGTCTGCTTGATTGTCACTGACTTTTCTTGCTTCGCACCGCCTGTTGAAGCCGCCTTTAGAAGATCGGCTTGGAGCTCTGCAAGCTTCGCAGAATCGTCTTCTTGCCGGCACCGGACATTTAAAGAATTAGTGAACGCTTCATAACTAAGCAAAGCCGCGCCAAGCAGAGCCAGAAGGCAGAAAATGACAATTATCATCTTTTTTGTTATCATGAAAACCAGCCTGCCAACAATAGTGTTTCCGCTGAATTTTACAATCTCTATATCGGCCAATTAGAGGCGGTAGTTTGTCTAAGTCCATAATCTTAACTGCATTTTTCCTTTAAGCCGCAAAAAAATGCACTTTTGCGCTTTGTCCTATATTATTTCAGGATGTGTTTCATAAGACATATCGGCCTTGATTTGCGTGTACAAAAAATACGCATTTGTCACAATAAATCTTTTGCTAATCACTATGACAGCTTTCGCCTTCAATGAACTTTACCATATTGCATACGACCGAATTATATGGGACGGCCACCGCGAACTTTTCGGCCAGTTTGATGACGGCACCGTTTAAGGCATCGATCTCGGTCTTCTTTTTTGCCGCGATATCCTGCAAAGTTGACGATTTGTGCTCGGCCGTATCGGGCACAAGCTTACGATAGAACACATCGAGAAAATCCTCCGCGGACGGCCAATGCGTTTCGTAGCCCGCCTTCGTCATAACATCGAACGCTTCCTCTACAATACCGTTCATAATGTCACGCGTAAATTTGTGCTCGGCCAGTGTCCCGTACGGGACATCGAGTATGGCACCGAGAGGATTCAGAGCGCAGTTGTAAAGCATTTTAGCCCAGATATCCCTGCCAATCTCTTTAGTTGTCCGGCATGGTATGTCCCCGTTGTTTATTGATTCGGACAAATCTTCGACCGCTGAGAGGGCGGCACCGAACAAACTGCCGATATGAATCGAGTCTGCATGTACCGTTATAGTGACTTCATTGGGCCTGCGTCTTTGAAAGCCTGTGATTACACGTGCGTTATAAATCGATTCTTCATCGAAAAAAGAGCAAAACGCTTCCGCGTTTCCCCAACCATTTTGAAACAGCACGATCTTTGTTTTTTCGCCGAACAGGAATTCGTTTTCGTAAAGGTCTTTCGCCGCTTCGAATGAGTCAAAAGATTTGGTGCATACAAGTACGTAATCGTATGCTTCTCCCGGGACCTGGTCCAGAGATGAGTAACTGCCGAATTCTGATGGGCCTGCCCGGTAATCCCCGAAAATCCCCGTTCTGGCCAGGCCGTTTTCTCGCAGGGAATGGACGGTATCCTTTCGTGCAACAATATCAATCCGGGCTTTTGACTTCAGCAGGCAGCTTGCAAGCCCAAGTCCAACCGCACCGACGCCATATACTAATGCTCTCATAATCAGAATTATACTGTAAGTGAATCCATTCGTCTTAAACTTTCGAAATTATAGTCGTCAAACCGGCACTAAAGCTCAAATAATCCTATCTCAAGCCGATGGATAGGGTATTTTGGATATTTCTCGGCTGAAATTGGCTTTGTTTTTTCAAATCGTTTAGGATTTCGAGCTTCGTCCCAGGGACTCCTTACGGAGTGCTTCGGATTTCCGGCCAACGGCCGGCGAATTGGCTTTGTTTTTCCAAATTAGTATCAATTTTAATCACTATTTTGCCTCTTTTTGTCATGCTTTCTGCGCCATTTGGCATATTTTCGCACATCTTTTTGAATGATAGCCTTCAATTTTTGCTTTTTACGTTGTGGTTTTACATTTTGCAATTTGATTTTTGATTTGCTTCCGCCCTCCGCTGGCTGCTGTGCTCTGTATTCTGTATTCTGTATTCTATTTATTTTGCGTATTATATCACAAAACCGTTTAAAAGTCGAGCAAAATCTGTATCCTGTATTCTTTTTTTTCCCTTCTCTTCATTGAAATTCGTAGTTAAAATGGATTGATAAGAGTGCGAGAGAGACTTCTTTGGATTTTCAGAGTTATTAGCGGAAAGGCGTAAGATGGACCGGTACACACTGCTTAAAATCATCAAACAAGCGGCCCAGGACAAAGCAACAGAGCTTAATCTATCCGACGAGGGCATAACTTCACTGCCGATCGAGATCGGGCAGTTGACCAATCTGACGGAACTCTATTTGGACAACAATCAACTGACGAGTATACCGCCTGAATTGGGGAAGTTGACTGAGCTAAAGACGCTCCGCCTACAAAGCAATCAACTGAAGAGTATCCCGCCCGAATTGACGCAGTTGACTAAGCTGACGGAACTCTATTTACACAACAATAAACTGACGAGTATCCCTTTCGAATTAAGTCATTTAACCAATATGGAAGTACTCCGCTTGGACAGCAATGAACTGAAGAGTGTACCTGCCGAATTGGCGAAGTTGAGCAATCTGACACGGCTCGACTTGGACAACAATCAACTGAAGAGTGTCCCGCCCGAATTGGCGCAGTTGACCAATCTGACACTGCTCGTCTTAAAGAACAATCAACTGACGAGTATCCCGCCCGAATTAGGAAAGTTGACAAAACTGACGCAGCTCTATTTGTCTTGCAATCAACTGACAAGCATCCCGGCCGAATTAGGAAAGTTGACAAACCTGACGACGCTCTATTTGAACGGCAATCAACTGACAAGCATCCCGGCCGAATTGACGCAGTTGACCAATCTGACACTGCTCGACTTGGACAACAATCAACTGAAGAGTATCCCGGCCGAATTAGGAAAGTTGACAAACCTGACAGAGCTCTTGTTGTACGGCAATCAACTGACAAGCATCCCGCCCGAATTGGGAAAGTTGACAAACCTGACGACGCTCTATTTGTCCGGCAATCAACTGACAAGCATCCCGGCCGAATTGACGCAGTTGACCAATCTTACGGAACTCCATTTGGGCGAGAATCAACTGAAGAGTATCCCGCCTGAATTGGGAAAGTTGACAAACCTGACGTTCCTCTTTTTGGACAACAATCAACTGACAAGCATCCCGCCCGAATTAGGAAAGTTGACAAAACTGACGACGCTCGACTTGGACAACAATCAACTGACAAGCATCCCGCCCGAATTGGCGCAGTTGACTGAGCTAAAGACGCTCCGCTTACACAGCAATCGATTAACGAACGTTCCGAAGGAGTTGGGCCAGTTGAAGAGTCTGCAGCAGTTTTCTCTGCACGGCAATCAACTGAAGATTGTTCCGCCAGAATTGGGTCAGTTGCCGAAGTTGTGGGACCTAACTCTACTGGGCAATCCTTTAGAATCACCACCGATACATTCTGTCGAACAGGGAACGAAAGCAATATTAGCCTATTTGCGGGGACTTGAGAAGGCGAAAGTTTATAAATGGGAGGCGAAACTTTTGATCGTAGGTCAAGCCGGAGTGGGTAAAACCGAACTGGTAAAAGCGTTGCGCGGGGAACACTTTGGGGGAGAGAACGCAACAGAAGGGGTGCTAATTCGGCCCTTGGAAATGAAGCATCCAACGAAATCGGGCGTCACGATAAGGCTCAATATGTGGGATTTCGGGGGCCAGGAGATCCAACAAGCCACGCATCAGTTCTTTTACTCCGAACGCGCTCTGTTCGTTCTGGCCTGGAATGCACGGGAGAATTACGAACAGGCAAAACTTAATGACTGGCTTGAGTTAATACAGGCACGCGCATCAGTGCAAGCCAAATCGCAAACAAGCGAAGAAGGATGGAGAGTGCCCGTGCTATTAGTTGCGACGCACAGGGACCTTTGGCGTCCGGACATACCCTATCAGGAGTTGGAGAGACAATTCCCGGGTATTCGGTTCTTAGGGCTTGTTGAGTGGAGCAATAAGACACGAAGGGGCATGGAGGGTCTACTGAAGGCACTTGCAGAGGCTGGGGCGGACCTGCCGCTCATGGGGATGAGTTGGCCGGGGGATTGGGAGAAAGTGGAAGACGAGTTAGCCGAGCGGGTGAAGAAGAAAGAAAGCCGAATGCCCTTGGCTGAGTTATGGGGACTTATGGAAGAGGCGGAGGTAAGTGAGGAGAGTCGAGGATTTTTGACACGAGCGCTCGACGGTATGGGAAAGATCCGCGCCTTTCTGGATGATGAAGAGCTGCGAGAAACAGTCGTACTTGATCCGCAGTGGCTGACGAGCAGAATAGCGAGGGTGCTGAAAAATGAAGATAAGGACAGCAAGGCGATCTGCAAACATGCGATTTTGCGTCGGAAGCATTGGGGAGTTTTCTGGTCGGGAGAAGCCGAGGAGACCCAACGGTTGTTTGTAAAAATGATGCGGAACTTCGATTTGGTGTACGAATTGGAGGATAGTCCTGACGCATGGTTGGTCGTGCAGTTACTCCCGTACCAGTTGGGAGAAAGTGACAGTAAACGGATGAGAGAGTTGTGGTCGGGTTATGAGGAGCAGCCGGAGATTACGATGAAGTTTCGGCTGGAGCAGTCGATCCCGCCTGGTATTCCGACGTGGTTTATTGCGCGTGAGCACAGATTCTCGCTTGAATTGCACTGGCGACTCGGCGTGATGCTTGCAGATGATCCCGAGAAACCGAGGCACTTAGGACTGGTGCAGGCTTTTCCTGAACAGAGGTATCTTAAGTTGACTGTTAGAGGGCCGATGCCTCACAATTTCTTCGTGTTGTTGCGAGACGGTTTGGAGGTAACACTAAAGCGGTTTTCGGGTCTAAAAGTCAAGAGGAAGGTACCATGTCCGGGCCATGATGGGGAAGAATGTGAACATGAGTTTGATTTTAGGGATTTGGAGGGATTTGTCGAGCGAGGTCAGGATCATAGCCAGTGCCAGAAGACTGGCACATTAATCGGTGTAAACAAGCTCCTGTATGGTATTCATGAAAGCACGACGGAGGAAATTGCTCAGAAGATTGATGAATTACGCGCAGAAATGATACAGGATTTAGGGGTTATACTCACGGAGGAGATCAGGACTCGCGATGAACTAAGTGGCGAACACCGGGAGATAATAGAGGAGCTACGTGACAATGCGTCGTTGTTGCAGCGGGGATTTATAGTTCTGTTCAATGCGCTGCAGGAGCTTGAGGAATCTCACTGTCCGAATGTGTTTGCGGTGCTGCCGAAGGAAGGCCAGAGTTGGCTAAAGAACTTTTTGGGTCAGAAAATGGTCCTGCAATTGTATTGTCAGGCACCAGGGGATTGGCACCCGGTGGTGAAGGGTGCTAAAGGTGGGCGGTATGAGATCAAGAAGCCTGCGGAATTCTTCAAGAGTATGGGACCTTATATTTTGAAACTGGCCGAAGTGATTAAATACGCGGCGCCGGTTGCCGGTGCGGCTGCTGGTTTTGTGTCTGCGGGTCCGGGAGGCGCCGTGATGGGAACTGCGGCTGCCAAGAAGTTGGCAGCTCAGATCAAGCTGATGGAGGAATTAGCCAAAAAACTGGTGGAAAGAGATTTCATTGAGGACGAACTGCTCGAACGGACCGGGGTGGGAGGCAAGGCCGAGCGGATCGAAGGAATGAAGCTCCGCGCATTGAGGGCTTTGCTCGATAAGGAAGATTCAGCGCATGAGTGGGGCGGATTGAAGAAAGTGTTGACGCCGGAAGGACATTATCTCTGGCTTTGTGCCAAACACAAAGCGAAGTATAAAGCGAAGTATAAGAGGTAGGAACTCAGAGGCTCCTGTCGTACTGACCACAAATGCACCTGCAGGCCGGATTTGAAGCCTCACAAGGCTGTCCAGGCTTGTCAATATGTTCACCCTCATCGTCAGGCAAGTGGTGCGAAATTTCGCACCCTATTCATTCAAACGATAGCTATCTGGATTTTTGCTGCTCGGGGGTGCTTGAAAAACGGATTTTTGTCTGTTGAGTATGATGAAAATCTGTGATTAAATTTGACGCCGGAGCTGCGGTTGGGTCCTAAAAACATTTCTTCTGCTGCCCATTAGGGGACATGTTGTGTAAAATCGCGTTCATCGTATGGGATTTCACTTCGCGACACTTGACTTTTGTGGACCATTGAGGTATACTATTATGTGACACCTTACAAAGGTTGAACGAAGTTAAATGGGGTAGTAGGATATTTCCCCTTTTTGGATAATCTGGATTGATTGTCCGGAGAGAAGAGCTGCAAACCACAATCGGCGGTCGTTGTCTGTCTAAACGGGGCGGCTCGAACAGCCGGGATGCGCGTGAAGTGTGCCTGCTGCATGATTGCCTAAAGGCGAAGGAAGCAGTGCTTATAAAAAAGGAATGGTGGAATAGTAGATGAAGAGCGTTAAGTTGATTTTAGTGACGGCGGTTTGTTTCGCGGTCTCGGTACATGCGGAAAATCCGCAAGACCCGTGGTGGTATAATGCCAGACGCATTATCGGCAACGAAGCGGAATCCGTATGTGAAATGCCCGTGTATATAGAGTTGCCCGGGTACGCCTTGATTCTGAACAAAGATAAACTGAAGATCAACCTCGATGAAGTCGACGCCGAGACATATGAAGGATGCACCGACTTCAAAATGATAAGCCTTATTGACATAACTCTCGGCTGTCAGGTGATAAATCACGAAAAAGTCCCCGGTGACTTTTCCTGCAGTTTAGATAACAAGTACGTTGATTTTACGGGTAAGACACCTGTTAAAAGAAAAGTGTGTGTCAAACTCGAGCATTGTAACCTGTTCAAAGTTAACACTCATCAGAACAATCTGCAAGTCGCAACTGTCACTCTGACAGTAGCACCCAGCTCGTAGCCGGTCAAAATTACCGAAAGAAGTAGTTGAAAGTCTGCCTTCAATATTTCCGCCAAAGAAAATGCCCATCGAAATCTGTGCCAAGTATGAGATTCCTTCGACTTCGGCGGATTCGAGATAGAGGCGTAGATATCAGGATTGACATTTCTTGTTTTGGCTGGTTTAATCAGTCTCTATGTTTAAAAATGTTTCTATAATCGGCGATGGCGGGATGGGTACGGTTCTGGGTATGCTGCTCTGCGATAAAGGGATAGCCACGCGGATATGGGGGTATTCCGCCGGGCAGTTAGAGCAGATTGCGCAGAATCGCGAGAATATAAAATTTCTACCCGGCTATAAGCTGCCCGAAGAGCTTGTCTTTGAGAGCGATGACAAGCGTATAATGGCCGGTGCCGAGTTGATTGTTTCTGCCGTCCCGTGCCAGTTTATGAGGTCCGTCTGGACCAGACTAAAGGATTATGTTCCTCGCAATGTCCCCATCATCTCCGTTGCCAAGGGTATTGAGAACGATACGCTGCTGCGTCCGACCCAGATACTTGCCGATGTGCTGATGGATAATCAAACAACGAGATACGCTGTTTTAAGTGGTCCCACTATTGCGGATGAATTGGCCAGGAAACTTCCGGCGACGGCCTGTTCGGCGGCCAGCGATGAGAAATTAGCCACAGAGGCACAAAAAACCTTCAGCGTTCCCTGGTTTCGTGTTTATACGAATACGGACATTGTAGGTGTCGAGCTGGCCGGTGCCATGAAAAATATTATCGCCATAGCCGCAGGAATCATAGACGGCACAGGGGCCGGAGATAACGCCAAGGCGGCTCTTCTGACCAGAGGGCTTGCAGAGATATCTCGCTTAGGCATCGCAATGGGAGCCAGGCCGAAGACTTTTTCGGGCCTGACCGGCCTGGGCGACCTGGTGACAACCTGTATTTCGCCGAAGGGAAGAAACCGCTCATTTGGCGAACGGATAGGCGGGGGACAAACTCAGGAGAAGGCCCAGGGTGCCTCCGAGTCGGTTGTTGAAGGTATTGCCACCTGCAAATCAGTTGTTGCTCTCGCCGAACAATATAATGTTGAAATGCCGATTACACAGTCAGTCTATCAGGTGCTGTTTGAGAACAAGCCCGTGCAGAGGGCCATTAAGGATTTAATGAAGCGCCGGCTCAAGGCTGAATGAGCGAGCTTGCAGACTGCAAATTAAAAACATATTAGTCCCATAAATCATTTTTTCCATTTCCTGTGCATACAAATGAGAGGGGACTCTCTTTTTCGGGAAAAATCTTCCGCTTCTAAAAAAAATTTATTTGTGGTGATACTTCAAAACGGCCCACTTCGCTCATAAGCCGAAACCGTCCTGATAACGCAGAGTCGCGGATTTTATCAGAAGCTATTCAGTTTTCTGCAATATTTTGTGAAATGAGCATCTAATATTTTCACAGGCGTTTGGCTGATTAGGGTTCTGTTTCATATATTTTAGTTGGAATCACGATTGTTTCTAAATAAGGCATTGAATCAAGTCATTTAATACGGGTGATAAATAAAAATATGTTCGAGCTTGTGAAAAACCAAACATATGCGATCGGTGTTGACATTGGGCGTGACAGTCTGAAGCTGGCTCAGCTTGGGAATAACGGAAAAGGTATTAGTTTATTTGCCGGCAACAGTAAAGACATGCCTGAGAACATAAAACCGGGCAGCATTGATTGGCAAAGATGGGCTATTGACACTATACATTTGTTGACGGCATACGGCGATTTTCGGGGCAAGGAGGTCATAGCTGCGATGCCGCCAAGCGATGTATTTATTGATCATTTAAAAATGCCCAAGACAGAGGAAAGCAAGCTCAGGGATTCTATCTTTTCGAAGATAAAGCAGAAACTGCCGTTCGAGTCTCTTCAGGACAATACAGTGATGAAATACATACCGACGGAGCAGGATAATGTACTGGTGATGGCGACTGAGCGAAAAATTATTGATAGACATCTGGCGATATACGAGAAAGCCGGGCTTTCGATTAAGTCTATAGGTGTTTGGCCGACAGCACTTGCAAATTGCTATGTCAGGTTTTTTGGCCGGCGCCAATCCGACCTCGAAGCGGTTGTAATGCTGATTTGTATCGAGGCCAACAGTACTAATGTCGTAATCTGTCGGCATAAGAATCTGCTTTTGGCTCGTTCGTTGTCGGTGGGGATAAATCAAACCGATAATGAGCAGGTAGTATCGAAGTTGGTGATGGAGCTGACCGCCTGCAAACGACAGTTCAGCCTGATGTATCGAAACACTCAAATAGAGCGTTTGATTTTTCTTTCGGGCCAGACGGTAGATAGAAACGTATGTGCGGCAATATCAAAGCAGTTGGAAATGCCGGCACTGATGGGAGATTGTCTGGCGGCGGTTCAAATAGCTAACTCATGTCGTTTGGCGAAAGACCATAAACGCGATAACGAGCGTTTGGGTACTCCAATCGATAGAAGGGACAGTCAAGCCAACTGGGCTGTTGCCTTCGGACTTAGCCTGTCATAGATACGTATAACGCAGACTTGACAGGGTCTGTTAGGCAACCTGACAAGAGGAGGTAAACTAAAAAATGGTTAATATAAATTTTGTGCCTGATGATTACATCCAAAGCAACGAATCTCGTAGAACAAACTTGATATCTCTTGTGTTGCTTGCGGCTGTGATGATAGCATTAGGCGGCTCCTTTACGGCAATCAAGATACGCCAGCGTGCCTGCTTTGCGAACGAGAAACTCATTAATGCAAGGATGGCCGAGATACAAGAGGCCATAAAACAGTTCGAGAAGCTCCAGTCAAAACGCAGGGAGATGATGAAGACTGCTCTTACTACGGCAGATCTGCTTGAACCGGTGCCGAGAAGTATTTTATTGGCATCGTTGACGAATAACCTTCCTGTGGGCGTCTCGTTAGTGGAGTTGAACCTGGTTCAGAAGGAACCCAAGAACAAACCACAAGCAGTGGCGACCAGTAAATACAAGGCGACACTGGCCCAGAAAACTGCATCTCAATCGGGCGCATCACAGCAGGGTACCCAAACACAAAGCATTGTGCCTGAGAATCCCGAAAAATTGCTGGAGACGCATATAGAAATCGGAGGTATGGCACCAAGTGATCTTCAAGTAGCGGCCTACATTGAGCGGTTGAGCAATTCCACTCTGCTCGATAACGTAGCTCTGGTGGAGTCAAAAGAGTACAAAGTCGAGGACAACACGTTTAGACAATTCAAACTGACCGCTATGCTTAGAAAAAGTGTCTATCTTACCAAAGAAGACATCGAGAGAATCAGGAGCAAAGCTCAGAATACAGTGTGGAATTTTTAATACCGGTATCGAATATTAGGCTGAGTCGGGTCCCTGAGGGGCAAATCGATTCATCATTAAAACGAGGGCATAATTATGACAGGCAATTTTAGAAAAACTGTGTTTTTCATCTTACTGGTAGGCGTAGCTGTCGTCGGCTATCAATATATGATCAAGCCGGCTAACAAAAATTTGGCCGAGTCAAAAGGTCGGGTTGATGCGAAAATGTCTCAATTAGTCAAATTTGAAAAAGCCACCGCAGCGGCAGAGGACCTTACAAAACAGCTTGAGCAATTGCAGGAGGCAGTCGAGTTTTTTGAAAGCAAACTACCACCTACAAGCCAGATTCACGAAGTGCTGGAGCAGGTCACTGTAATTGCGCAAAAGCAGGGCCTAAAGCCCAAAACAATTCGAACGCTTAAGAACAAAGATAATAGCGGCTATATAGAACAGCCGTTAAAAATGGAATTGGAGGGCAATTTCAGCTCGTTTTACTCGTTTCTCTTGGAAATCGAGAAGCTCCCGCGAATAATGAAAATTCGTGAGCTCGACATAGGAAAACAAACAGACATCGAAGGCCAGATAGCTGCTGATTTTATAGTGAGTATATTTTTCCAGAATATAACAAGTTAAAAGAAAATTTGACCTGAATCATATACGAAATTAATGGAGCTTAACTATGTTGTCTTTTTTACGCGAGCAAAGTAATGGGAGATCACCTGCGAAAAAGCCGGATGCAGCCGCCGGTACCGCAACGGGTGACGTCACCGAGAAAGCCAATGAGCAGGAATACCTTACTGTCGCCGCTCATGAAAAACGAGCACGCAGGAGTACTACGTTACTTACGGTCTTGTTCATTATAGGTCTGTTGTGCCTTTGGTTTATGATAAAAAAGAGCGCACCGAAAGCGGCATCTGCAGCCGCCGGCACCGAAGAGGTGAAGATTGAGGCTGCTATCGCGCGACTCACCGGAGTTAAGTCTGAAATGTTCAACGGGATGGATGAGATAGTCAGGAAATTCTACGAGTTTTCTGACGTGCTGCAGGTAAAGGTCAGTGAGCTTGTTAAGAATCCTTTCGAGTTTGAACTTTTAGTGGCTGACTTGAAGAAAGAACCCGATGTCGTGGAAACAGTTCCCGATATTGGCTCTGAACGTATGTGGCAACAGCAGATAAGACAAAAAACAAAGGACATGCAGCTTCTAAGTATTATGCAATCTGACCGGGGTAAGTGCTGCATGATCAGTAATAAAATACTCTATGAGGGTGATTCAATAAAAGATTTCAAGGTAAGTAGAATTGGCGAAAGCTATGTTCAACTTGAATGGGCCCCAAAAAATGCCGAAGCGAGTTTGAAAAACCAATCAGGGCCAGTCGAGATAGTATTGAAGCTGTCGGAATAAGCTCACCCTTTGTATTTGAAAATGTTATTTGAAACAACTCTTTAAGGAACTTTGAAATGGTAAATATTAGAACGATATTGACAGATGTAATCGAGCACGGTGCAAGCGACCTGCATATCAATGTCGGGATGCCGCCCATATTACGGCGAAATACGGAATTGATCGATTTGGATTTCCCTCCCGTCAGCAACGAAGATGCCAAAGAAATGGTACTTTCTATGATTGGACCGGACAGGTTCAAAAAATTTGAAGAAAACAAAGACCTTGATTTTTCGACAAGCCTCGATGACGGCCATCGATTCCGCGTCAACGCTCACTACCAGCGGGATACAATTGCAATCTCGTTTAGAGTGATTCCGAACCAGATTCCATTGATCGATGATTTACACCTGCCGGCAATAGTGAAAGAGCTCGCGGACCTGCCAAGAGGCCTGGTGCTCGTAACCGGTCATACCGGGTCAGGGAAAAGTACAACACTCGCAGCGATGATAGATTTGATCAACACAAAGTATAGAAAACGCATAGTTACGCTGGAAGACCCTATCGAATATATGATAGAAAATAAAAGCAGTATGATAGAACAACGCGAAATGGGTTCTGACTGTACGAGATTTGAATCAGGGCTTAAACACGTATTGCGACAGGACCCCGACATCATTATGGTAGGTGAGATGAGGGACCTGGAAACGACCGGCTCGACAATTACCGCTGCTGAAACCGGGCACCTTGTATTTAGTACGCTGCACACGATTAATGCCGCCCAGACCATTGAGCGTATTATAGATATCTATCCCGCGACTCAGCAGAATCAGATTCGAACCATGCTGGCCAATACGCTCCAGGCAGTTGTATCGCAGACGTTATTCAGACGAGTAGATGAGCCGGGAATGGTCCCCGGTACAGAGATATTACTGTGTACCTCGGCTGTGAGAAACTGTATTCGTGAGAACAGGGTCTATGAGATACCCAATGTTATTGAGACTTCCCGCAGGCTGGGTATGCAGAATCTGGATAACAGCATCTCTGATTTGTATTTCAAGGGTTATATAGACAGGGAAGAAGGAATTATGCGCTCGAGCAATCCTGGGAAAATGGAGAAGATTCTTATTCCTGTCGAAGAGTTTGAAGTTGTTGAATCACCAGAGGAACAGGAGTCTACGGTGTAGTGATAACCAGCCGCTCCTTTCGCAGGGCAAATATGTTCCCGCAAAGGTGGTGATAGAGCCCGGGCAGTAAATGTAAAAAGATAAGGCATATAGAAATGTATGAAGAAGCTTCACAAAAACATAAAGGCGCAACCGCGGTTGTAGAAAAACAGCAACAAGAACGGGCGCCATGGGAACAGGACCACCGCAAACGAGAGTCTGAATCGGCAATTGGACATTCCTACAGGAAACGACAGAAAAGTGCCTGGCAAAAAGTAAGCCAGTTCAGAGTTGAATGCGGGCCGAGCAGAAAGGATATTCTCAACTTTACGAACCAGTTAGCGGTTATGGTCCGGGCGGGGATAAGCCTTCAGGATTCTCTTGAGTCAATAGCTGAACAAAACGAAAACCGAAAATTTAAGTTGGTCATTACTGATCTGAAAAATCGAATCGAAGCCGGACAGAGTTTTTCCCAGGCGCTTGGAGAGCATCCTCAGGTATTCAGCGATCTTTATATAAATATGGTGGCTGCAGCAGAGATAAGTGGATCGCTGACTCAAATGCTTGAAAAATTAGCTGAGTATCTGGACTCAGAAGCCGAAACTCGCTCACAGGTTAAAGGGGCTATGGTATATCCGATTATCATAGCTGTAATGGCAGTATCAGTGACTATCTTCCTGCTGTGCTTTGTTCTGCCGAGGTTTACCGCGATATTTGCGGGCAAAGAGCATCTGCTTCCCAGCCCTACGAAAGCTTTGATGGCCAGCAGTGCATTTCTGCGTGGTTACTGGTTCTTTATTGTGCCGGCTATTGGAGCCTTGTTCTGGGGATTTTGGCATTTTATTGGTACTAAGGGCGGTCGGCTATGGTGGGACAAGACAAAATTGTCGCTGCCTCTTATTAAAACGCTCTGCCGAAGTCTTTATATAACAAGGTCTCTGCACACAATGGGTGTGCTGACAAGAGCGGGAGTGCCGATACTAGACACAATTTCTATCACGGCCCAAATAGCGGGAAATGTTCTTTATAAGAAAATGTGGCTCGGTGTCTATGAGGAGGTCCGTCAGGGCAAAAAGATTGCCTCGAGTCTGAATCAGTATAATCTGATGCCGAGCAATGTAGTTCAAATGATAAGAAGCGGCGAAGAATCAGGTACGATGAGCGATGTGCTTAAAAATGTTTCCAATTACTACGCAAGAGAGCTTAAAACTGTTATCAAAACGGTAACGTCAATGATAGAGCCCATAATGATAGTCATAATGGGTGTGCTGGTTGGCTTTATTGCGATGAGTATTATTCTGCCGATCTTCAGGATGTCCAGTATTGTGATGGGCAAATGAAATCGTTGCTTGTGTTTCGGGACCGGGATTATCCGGGCCGGAGTTACGATTGGAGGGGCAGTGACATGCGAGAGATAAAATACAACAGCGGCTTTTCGCTTATTGAGGTGTTAATCGCAATACTCTTAGTGGGTCTTGCGGTTGCCTCTCTGGTAGCTGCCAATAGTGCATTCACGAAAGCTAACGGGGCCGGAACAGAGTTGTCGACCGCCGAGTTTATTATTGAACAAATAAGAGAGCTTACGACGTTGCTGCCGGTGATTGATCCGGAAGACGAAATTGCTACATTTGGACCGGAAGCTGGCGAAAGCCTGGCTAACTATGACGATCTGGATGATTTTGATTGTGCGAGCTTTTCGCCGCCGATCAATGCCGATAGAAACGTTATGAACGATTTTGCAGCGTTTCGTCAGCAGATTACGGTTGAAAATGTCAGTGCCTCTGATTTTGAGCAGACTGTCAGTGACCATAGCAGCTATTTTGTTCGAGTAACCGTGAAGGTTTTTTTGAACTCGAGACAAATCAACTCGTCAAGCTGGCTTAGGGCACGATACTAAATTGCTCGGAGCGTATTTCGTGAAGTACCATGCTAAGTACGAGAGACCAAATGCAAAATACAAGATCCAAAACTGGTTTTACTATCGTAGAATTGCTGCTCGCTCTGGCAATAGCAAGTATGCTGCTCGCTGCTGTAGCTGTTGCTTTTAACGCTTCGGTTATAAATTACCGCCAAAACGAGGACATTTTCAAGGCAATTAACAACGCACGACAGGCGCTATTTCGGATGACCACCCAGCTTCGCACCGCGAAAGGGGTCGCCCATGACGCGCCGGACAATGAATGCACTATGCTTACCGCCCTTGATGATAATATAACATATCGATATAACAATGGTGACAATAAACTTTACTTGGATAAAAATGGTAATTCTTACATCCTTTGTGACAACGTTACTGCGATGACTTGTACAAAGACTTGGGTAATCGAGGATACGCTGATAAAAGTCAAAAGTGTTCAGATTTCCATAACAGTCACAATCGGCGATGTGCGGCAAACAGTTTCAGCGGCTGCGGTTGTCAGAAGAAATTTGAATTGATCATCAAAAATAATTCTTGCCTTTAGCATTTTCCTGTTATATTATAGACGCATATTTGCCGGGGCGGTTAGCTCAGTTGGCTAGAGCGCCTGCTCGACACGCAGGAGGTCACTGGTTCAAGTCCAGTACCGCCCATTGATTAAGCCTTTGTAATTAAAAGGTTTGGGACAAATCATTCCTGTGTCATTCATCTCCGCAAATGCTGTGCTACACTTATAACTACACTTTTACAAGCATTTTGGAGTTGAATATTATGTCAAGAAGCAGACCAGCATCAAATCCGACAGACTCTTAGTCTCGAACTAACACCGCAGATGCCTGTCTTGGGCCAAGAGCATATTTCGGCACCCATTTATCGACAATCAAACGGCGTTTACGGACTTCTTCCGTCAAAGCTTTGCGACTGAGACGGAAATGATGTTTAGTTTCGTCATTATGATATTTTATCCCTTCACAATGTGCGATTTTATAAATCATCGTGTTGCAGAAAAAGGAAACAATGATTGGTCCTTTACATATCCTTCGAAGCTCTTTCAAAATCATTTGACGTATTTGAGGTACCGGCTAACCGCATCAGATGAAGAATCTGCTGATGTGACATTATAACCTAACTTTTTTAGAAGGGGCAAAAGCCGGCTGCATCCACAGGGCCAGTTCAATATAGATGTGCCGCGAGGCACACCTGACAAAGCCCTGGTAATATACCTCTCTTCATATCGTTCTTTCAAAGAGCGCTCGTAAGGCGTGACATATTGTTCGTATCTATGCTTTTCCCTTTAACCATAGGCGTGCCTATGGTTAAAGTCATTCCTCATATAAGTACTCACGGATTTTTCATGCCGCTTCGATTCTCTACTTTTTTAACGTCCTTAACTCTCCCCATTTTTAAATCCAGAGATAAAAATCAATATTATCCGGCCGACAACGCCATATCTATAATGTCTATATTAACAGATTCTTCATTAAAATAAGCTGAAGGCATGATTGAAAAGTAAAAGCCTCCGAAAAAAGCATTTCCTGTTATTACAGCCTGTGATAAAATAAAATTGTTTAGATTATGAGAAAAACAGAACCTGTAAAAATTTGGGAATGCATTCAATATAGATATGCGTGTACTTATTATTGAAGACGAGGTCAAAATAGCCCGTAACATAGCCAGAGTGCTGGACGAAGAATGCTCCTGGGCTGTTGACATTTCTACCGATGGTGAAGATGGCCATCATATGGCCATGACTAATCCGTATGACTTGATTATCCTTGACCTGGGCCTTCCCAAAATCAGCGGCCTTGAAATTCTCCACAGCCTTAGAAAAAAAGACATAACTATTCCAGTACTTGTGTTGACGGCACGTGATGCTACCAAAGACATCATTCAGGGATTTGAAACGGGTAGCGACGATTATATGGTCAAGCCATTTGATATGACGGAACTGTTGGCCCGCTGTAAAGCATTGGTACGCCGTTCGTATGGCCAGGCAACTCCCGTAATAGAAATCGGAGATATAAGTATAAACACTGCCAAACATCGGGTGACGGTCTGCGGCAAGTTAGTGCGGTTATCGGCAATGGAATACAGCCTTTTGGAGTACCTCGTAATGCGAGTTGGTGAGGTTGTTTCTAAAACTGATATCGTCGAACATTTATATGATTTCTATTCAGAAAACTTCTCTAACGTCGTGGAGGTATATATCTGCTCTTTAAGAAGAAAGCTTCGTTCGAAGTCAAAAGCCAAACTGATTCATACTCTTCGAAATCAGGGTTATTTACTTGGAGAGCTGCCTACATGACATCCCTTTCCCTAAAGTGGCGTATATCCTTATGGGTCTCCGCCGTGCTGATAGCCGTTATCGTAACTATCTCCACGGTGGCATATATTGAGTTTGAAGAATCTCACCTTAGGCAAATAGATCGAACACTGCTGGCGATGGCTAATGGCATTTTAACAAACTTAAATGACCATGAAAGTAATGAAAGATTGGTGGAGGAAGTACTCGCGATCACGGGAAGATCTGACCAAAATTCTTCCACATTATATCGAATTTGGATGGACGGATCGTCTGTCGATTTGCTTGTCAGCAACGGGATAGACAACGAACGTGAACGCTGGCTACACGAACTCCGGGAGCAAAGCAGACCTGTACCAGAGCAGTATATTTTTATGAATATCGGGCGACGTGGGGATGAATACAGGGCTGTTTGGATGCGTCATAAGATTGAAGAGGACATCGTGAATATCGTAGTAGCGGGTTCCAGCCATTTCACTTACCACGAGATGCATGAATTTATAAAATTGCTTTTCATTCTGGGAGGAAGCCTCATCTTAGGCTCGGTTGTGGCAACTATGTGGACTGTTCGATGTGGCCTGCGTCCCATCGCTTTGACCGCAGAACGATTAGGCCATATTTCACGACCAAATGTCGGAGGGACTCTCTTTGATAATCTGAAGATACCTGAGGAATTGCACCCCTTCGTACATGCGTTGAGAGAGATGCTTATCCGTCTCGATAAGGTTTTACAGCAACAAAAGCAATTTACTTCCGATGCGGCTCACGAACTGCGCACTCCTCTGAGTTTAGCCAAAAGTACCCTTCAGGCGGCACAAATGCAACAAAGGGATGCCAATGAGTACGAACGAACAATTGCTGATGCGTTGAAAGACATTGCCCGTATGGAGCGACTAATAGAAGAATTGCTGACCTTATCACGCCTGGACGAGACTAATGTGTACACGGCTGAAACGGACGTTAATTTAGATGAACTGCTGCGTGAGCTTGCCGAAATCTATGACGAGAAAATGGGGGCTTCAGGGGGCAAAGTAATCCTTGAAGAGTCGTCAGATACTGTTGTTCGGGCCAATTCGGATGATTTAACCCGTTTGTTCAGCAATGTACTCGATAATGCCGTTAGATATGGTCCTTCCGATGGTACTATTAGCATAACCTTACAATATGAACCTGACAATTATGTAACCGTCTGCATTCATGATGAAGGGGGAAACATCCCGCCTGAGGCCCTGCCCAATTTGTTTGACCGTTTCTACCGGGTGGATAAATCACGTTCCAGCTCTACCGGTGGAGTAGGCTTGGGATTAGCCATCGCTCAGCACATTGCCCACCGTTATAACGGTGATATATCAATAACATCAAATCCGAGTACCGGCACGCTTGTTTGCATTCGCCTGGCCCGTAATTAATGGGTCAGAATGTGAATCCAACACAAATACCTTCTTGCTAATTAATAAGAATTTTTATACCCTTCAGCTTATTTTAAGGTTCTACAGGTATACTATCACCAACTAACTAATTGAATATTTGTCTATGGAAATCGTAAGATAGGCAAATTTCAATATGACTAATATTGGGAAAACAGGCTTCCGTGACTAATATGGAAATGAAAAGCCCAGGATGGGTGAAAAACAAAATAGCACTGGTGTTCATCATTGTTGCCGTTTTTTCGCTTGGTTTTGAAGCTTATGCGATTGCCGTTGTTCATCTTGAAGGCGGAGCTGACCTTCCTGAGAATATAGGTAACTTCGAGCGAATTAGGAATTGCTTAGAGCAACAAAATCCGAAAGAGAAGTTTTCTTTCGCTGTGGTCGGCGATACAACAGCAAGCCGCTCTTTCAGGGAGCTTTGTGACAAGTTGCGAGATGAACCGCTCTCTTTCATGGTGATATTGGGTGACTTTGTTAGAACATGCACAAAAGACAATCATGGCTATTTCAGGTCTGAATGCGCAAACAGATACAGGCTGCCGTTCCCGGTGTTACTTGTGGTTGGTAATCGAGACGTAGCTTATGACGAAATGCACTATGATATTAATAAAGTCTCACCGGCAGAATTTGAAAGGATGTACGGCAAGCTGAATTTTACTTTTGAATATAACGGATGTCTTTTCATCGGGCTTTGCATTTTACCCCCTCCTTATTCAACCAAAGGGAGTATAGAGTTTCTGGAATCCACATTAGCAGCGCGGCATGATAAAAATCAAAGAGTTTTTATTTTTATGCATATGCTTCCTATTATTACGGATGATTCCATGACAGACCATTTTGAAAATGCGCAGGCCTTGATTGATATTGTTAATCGCTATAAAGTTGACTATGTCATAAGCTCTCACCATTACGATTACGCCAAATCAAAGCGCGGCGAGACGATTTATCTGATGACGGGGGAAGGCGGCGCACCCCTCAATGGAAAGGAAACATTCGGTGATTTTCATCACGCAGTTGTTTTTACAATTGACCGCGAGTCCGTATCTGAAAAAGCCGTTTTAGCTAAAAGCGGTATTGACATACCGGGTGCCTTTAAGCATTTTGCAATCACTGATTTGTATCCTTTGCTTAGAAAACACCCAGCTTCGGCGATTGTTGAAAATCTTTTGGTAATTAGCTTATTGTGCTTGTTTTTTATTCAATATAACGTTATCCTCAGGTCTGGAAAAACTTAAGGTGAGAGATATTACCGACCCCGCTGTATCGAGTTAGGACTTTTTCATTTTATATGAGATTCGTTTGGTTGAAACATTCAAGTATTTTGAAGACTCGTTGCATTGCGTCGCAGCGGGCTGTCCGTACAATCATGAAAGGACCGCCGAGTTGAACGGCCTCGATGATATTGTTAAAGCAATATGTTTTAGTGGAATCCGATGTTTTAAAGTTTTTTCTGTTATAGAGTTAATCGAGATATTAGTCGTTGGAAAGTAATTTGATATATGAAAAGAGACAATTCGTTCGAGAAGATCGGTGGGCATATCTGGTACTTTTTTTGGCCGCGTTCTTTCTCTTATTCTGGGGTCTGGGTGTCCGCGGTTTATGGGCTTCTGAAGGGCGTTGGGCCGAGATAACACGAGAGATGTTAACAAGTGGGGATTTCTTACATCCAACCATTGGTGGTGAGCCATATTTTGATAAGCCACTTTTGACCTACTGGTTTATCGGCATAATCGCTGTTGTAAGCGGCGTACTTAACGAATTGGTTGTACGTATACCCAGTGCTGTTGCAGGAATGCTATCCATTTGGGCAACAGTAAGAATTGGAACACGTCTTTGGTCGGCACAAATTGGCAGGATTGCAGGCTGGATACTTCTAACAACATACGCTTTTCTCTTCTGGTCTCGGACCGGAACCGCCGAGACAGAGAATCTGGCAGCCATAGTCCTGGCGGTGGCTTGGTATTGGGCAAGACGGGACAGACCCAATTTTGTAACATTCCTCGTTTTTTACCTGATTGCTTTTGTTGGGGCGTTAACCAAGGGATTGACTTCCGTTGTTGTTCCGGTGCTTATTGTCATGCCGGATATTATTGAAGAAAAACGCTGGCGAACTTTCTTCAAGCCGGTTCATTTTCTGGCACTCACTCTTGCGCTCGGAGTCTATTTATCACCTTTTATCATTGCTTCTCTGACACGCCCGGAGGATTATCAATCCAGCGGCCTAGCCCTGGTTTTTCGGGAAAATATTCAGCGGTTTTTTAAACCGTTTGATCACAAAGGTCCCTTCTATCTTTACTTTTACGAATTACCCGTACTTTTATTGCCGTGGGCTCCGCTTTTTCTGGGGGCAGTCGTCGGTATGATTAAAAACTGGAAAGAACTCGACAGCAATACGCGATGGCTCATCAAGGCCATTGCCCTTGTATTTTTGTTCTTTACCCTCTCCGGCTCAAGACGCAGCTACTATATATTACCTATCGTTCCTTTCTGCGCACTTCTCATAGCTGTTTTTATAATTTGGATTGATCAACCACAAGTGCATGGGATCCGACTTTTTGGAATGAAAGTCCAGAGGACAATATTTTTCGGATTGATTATATTCGAACTTACATTGCCGCTTATTCTTATCATTGCACGCAGAACAATGGGTTTTAAAGTTCCTTATAATTTTTCTGTGGCGAGTTTTATAATAGGTCTTATCGCTTTAATCCTTGGTTTGGCCATATACAAGTCTGAAAATTTGCTTAAGTTCCATATCAAGACCGACCGGCTTGCTACCTCATTGATTGCGATTATAGTTGTAGTACTCGGTGGGTATTTTTGCTGGCAACAGAATATTCTTGAAATTCATCGAACAGAACGGCCATTTGCCAAGGAGATGCAGATTCGATCTGCTAACTTACCGCCCGAAAGGATAGCCTTTTTCCCCAAATCCGACTCGAAAACGTTATTTTATCTCGCCAAGGAAAAACCTGTACGGATACTTGGAACTTCTGATGAACTCAGTAGCTTTCTTGGAGATAACCAGTCTGGTATAATAATCTCACAGGTACGGTACATCACCAATTTGCCATCCACTATTCTATCTGATTTACAGAAGTGCCAGACTTATAAAGAGCAAGTGCGCCCATGGGAATCTGAGTCCTCAAAGAAAGAGAAATTGGTAGCGTGGCTATGGGGACAACAGTTAGAGGAAGAATCCGCCATGTCAGCCGAGGGTAATATTAATTATGCGAGATGAGTTTTTACCTTTTTCCCGGCCATCAATTACTGAACAGGACATTATCGCTGTCAGCGATGTCCTTCGTTCAGGCTGGCTTACTACTGGTCCAAAAACGGCGGAGTTTGAACAGGCGTTCTGTGACTATACAGGATGCAACGGAGCAGTTGCTCTTTGCTCGGCGACCGCCGGAATGCATCTGGTCCTAAAAGCACTGGGTATCGGCAAAGGAGATGAAGTCATAACCCCCTCTATGACATGGGTCTCAACAGTAAACCTAATTGTTCTGGCGGGCGCTACGCCGGTTTTCGCTGATATCGACCGTGAAACGCTCATGGTGACTCCTGAGTCTGTCCTTAAATGCATAACCAATAAAACAAAGCTCATTATCCCCGTACATTTTGCCGGCTCCGCGGTTGATATGGATGGTATTATGCGAATTGCCGACGAGAAGGGTATTCCTGTTATTCAGGATGCCGCGCATGCTGTGGGTACGTGGTATAAGGGCAAACCCGTTGGCAAAAACGGCACTTCAATTTTCTCTTTTCATCCCATTAAAAATATCACAACGGGCGAAGGCGGCATGGTCTGTTCGGACAACGAAGAGTTCCTGAATCACATCAGATGCCTTAAGTTCCATGGCCTGGGTGTCGATGCTTTTGATCGACAGACTCAGGGGCGCGTTCCGCAGGCAGAGGTACTTGAACCGGGCTACAAATATAATATGACAGACATATCGGCTGTGCTTGGTATCAAGCAGCTTGAAAAGATAAAAGAATTCAATGCAAAACGCACGGCCCTTGCGATGAGATATAAAGAACTGCTCGCACCAATCGAAGAGATACTGCCTCTCGACGATGTACCATATCCGGTCGAACACTCATGGCACTTATTTATTGTAAGGCTTGATACCGATAAGGCCGGTATAACACGCGATGATTTCATGCGTGAACTGAGACAGAGGAACATCGGAACGGGACTTCACTTTAAAGCCGTACACCTTCAGAAGTATTACAAAGAATCAATGGGTATGTGCCGCGGAATGTTGCCGAATACAGAGTGGAATTCAGACCGTATATTCTCCCTGCCTTTGTTTCCGGATATGACTATGAATGATGTTGAAGATACAGTAAATGCGATTAATGATTTGTTATGAAAAACAATACTATAGATCCTATAACGGCTGTTGAACAACCGCTACCCACAATCGATGAAACCGGCAAGAGGGGAATTGTTTTTTCCGATATCCTTTTCTGGTTTCTGGCGATATTTCTTTTATTTGTCTATCTCGGTGCAAGAGGACTTTGGGGCTCGGAGGACAGGTGGGCTGAAGTTGTAAGGGAGATGCGCCTTACAGGAGACTACTTCCATCCTTATATTAATGGCAAGCCGTACTTCGATAAGCCCCTCCTGAGCTATTGGTTCATTGCTTTGGTGACCGCCGTTACCGGCCGTCTTGATGAGTGGGCAGTGAGGTTGCCAAGTGCTATCGCGGGCCTGTTGGGTCTGTGGGCTACGATTAACCTGGGCCGAAGGCTCTGGTCGAGACAGCGTGCAAGAACTGCCGGTTGGATTCTTCTAACTACATACGGTTTTATATTGTGGTCCAGGACAGGCGAGGCGGACATGGAAAACATGACGGCTATTATTCTGGCGGTAGCCTGGTACTGGGCTCGGCGTGAAAAGCCCGTCTTTCTCAGCTATTTCGTCTTTTATGCTATCTGTTTTATTGGAGCCCAGGCCAAAGGAATGGCTGCTATTGCAGTGCCAATCCTTGTCGTATTGCCCGATTTGATGAGGGAAAAACGTTGGAAGTCTTATCTGTCTGTCTCTCATTTCCTGGCCTTGGTTGCAGGCCTCTCGCTGTATTTTGGCCCTCTTATGTATTCGGAAAATACAAGATCCGGTTATCAATCCAGCGGTCTGGGACTGGTTTTTAGAGAAAATATCGTACGCTACTTTCGGCCATTTGATCACAAAGAGCCTTTTTATGTCTATTTCCACTATCTGCCTCAGTTGTTCTTCCCCTGGATTCCATTACTCGTGGCGGCCATTTGGGCAGCCTATGCCCATTTCAAAAAACTCGACTGGCCGAGTAAATGGCTCACGATCTCGACGACACTTATTTTTCTGTTCTTTACCCTGTCCGGTTCCAGGAGGTCGTATTATATTCTCCCCATTCTTCCTTTTTGTGCCCTTATGGCTTCGCTCTATTTTGACTGGGAGAAAGAGGAGAAATGTCATCGGCAGGTGGTTGGGATTCAGACTGTGCTGCTCGTAATACTCGTGGCGGTTGAGATTCTAAGCCCGGCAATTTGGCCTGTGGTTAAAAAACGCATAGGCTTTGAAGCACCTAAGGAGCTAATATATGCCACTGTATTTCTGGGTCTTATAGCCCTGGTGCCTCTGGTTCTGCAACGCTTCCGCCCCGGCTTACTAAGCCGCGTTACCGGTTCGGAAAAGAAATTGGCGCCTTTAATCGTTATGTCTGTTATAATCATGGCAGGTTATCTGGACTGGCAGGAGAAGATTATTGATAAATACCGCTCCACAAAACCCTTCAGTATGGAGTTGAAAGCCAAAATCGCAGCATTTAAGTCTTATGATGTCGGTCTTTTTCCTGCGTTTAGCCGCGGTGTCAGTGAAATGCTGTTCTATTTGGATCTGCCCGAACCGGTACGAATAGTTAGTAACGAAGAAGAGTTGAATGATTTCTTGAGTTCTGAGGCCGAGACTAAATTATTGATCTCACATAGCGATTATAAAAAGGAATTGCTGGATGCACTTCCGGAATGGGTGCCTGAGCAGCCGACTTTAAAGGAGAAAATCTATCCATGGGAAAAGAAGAAAAAATACGAAGCATGGATAATCCAGAACGAACGGAAGTAGTTTTGGTTCATCCCAAGACGGCTTCTCAACGATCTCGATCCGGCAGAAACTCAGTTGAGGTTGTTGAAACGGTCGCGCAGAAGAAAGATGGTTACGAACCGGCTTCGGATAGCGGCATATCGGAGAAGGCGGAAGACACTCTGTCGGTTTCACTTGTTATTCCGGTCTTTAATGAAGAGAAGAACCTTGGAGAACTCATTAGTCGTTGTCTGAAAACCTGTGATGATCTGGGAAAGTCTTTTGAAATCATTCTTGTGGATGACGGCAGCTCCGATAGTTCATCGAAAGTCATTAACGAAGCCGTCGATCAGAACGGAGGAAAGGTCTTGGGAGTTCTGTTAAACCGCAACTATGGCCAGCATGCAGCCGTCATGGCCGGATTCGCCGAATCCAGGGGGGATATGGTCGTTACTCTCGACGCCGACCTGCAGAATCCGCCTGAGGAAATTATCAAGTTGCTCCGGACTATGGATGAAGGTTTCGACGTTGTCGGAACGGTGCGGGTTCCAAGACAAGACACGCTGTTTCGAAGGATAGCTTCCAGCATCGTCAACAAAGTGGCACAGAAGGCCACCGGCGTGGAAATGCATGATTATGGCTGTATGCTGCGGGCTTATAGGCGGCACGTCGTGGATGCGATGCTGCAATGCCACGAACGAAGCACCTTTATTCCAATCCTGGCCAACAGTTTTGCCCGTAAAACGACGGAAATCGAGGTCGGCCATGCCGAGCGAACTGAGGGAGACTCGAAGTACGGGCTATGGAAGCTGATCAATCTTCAGTTTGATCTGCTGACCAGTATGACAACGTTTCCACTGCGGGTCTTGAGCGTGCTGGGCGGCGTGATATCGGCTGCGGGAGTGGGATTCGGTATCTTCTTGCTGGTTATGAGATTAATCTACGGGCCCGATTGGGCGGCAGAGGGCATCTTTACGCTATTTGCCATTCTCTTCATTTTTATTGGTGCCCAGTTCATCGGCATGGGACTGCTTGGAGAATACATCGGCCGTATCTATGATGATGTAAGGGCACGGCCCCGGTACTTCGTTCACCGGGTTGTCGGGCGAAAAACAGAGAAAGAGTTGTAAATTTTATCGAAAACTTCAGAGGTTACATTATGAAAGCAACAGTCTTGGCTTATCACAACATCGGCTGTGAAGGCATCAGCGCCCTGCTGCGAAATGGGTTTGAGATTGACGCCGTTTTTACGCACAAGGACGACCAGGACGAGAATGTCTGGTTCAATTCTGTAGCAGAATTGGCCGCATCGCAAAACATCCCGGTTTTTGCTCCTGATGATATCAATCATCCTTTGTGGATCAAAAGGATCAAGGAACTTGCCCCGGACATTATTTTCTCCTTCTACTATAGAAATATGATCAAGCAACCTATTCTGGATATTCCGCCCAAAGGGTGTTTGAACCTGCACGGTTCGCTTCTGCCCAAATATCGAGGACGATGCCCGATTAACTGGGTGCTGGTCAACGGGGAGAAAGAGACGGGTGTCACACTTCATTATATGACACCCAGGCCTGATGACGGTGACATAGTCAGTCAGAAAAAAATCCAAATCACAGACGATGACACGGCCAGGTCATTACATGAAAAAGCGGCTCAGGCAGCTTCTGTTATGTTCGATGAGATCCTGCCGCGAATAAAGGATGGGACCGCTCCACGAAAACCTCAGGACCATTCAAAGTCGACGTACTACGGCGGTCGCCGCCCGGCTGATGGTGAAATTGACTGGACCTTAGCTGCGAAGCAGGTAAGAAATCTGGTCCGTGCTGTAACCCTTCCATACCCGGGCGCTTTCAGTTATATCGCAAACGAGAAATGTGTGTTCTGGATGGTATCTGAAGCACCTTACCAGGGAGAGGAACTGAGCCCCGGTACGATCATTTGCACAGATCCTCTCGTGATTATGTGCGGCGATGGTGCCGTGCGTGTGGGTTTCGGCCAGGATGAAAAGGGTCTCTATATGAATGGTGCACAACTGGCTCGTGAATTTAACCTGGTCGAAGGTATGAGATTCGGTCGGAGTTCAAACAGTCGAATCGAGATCATGAAAAAAGAGCGTGTTCTGATCCTCGGTGTCAATGGCTTTATCGGTAACGCACTGAGCAAAAGGCTGCTTCAGAGCGGTAAATATGAAGTGCACGGAACGGACATTCGATCGAATTATATCCAGCACCTTATCGATAAACCGTCGTTCCATTTTGAAGAAGGTGACATTTGCATACACCGTGAATGGACCGAATACCATGTCAAAAAATGCGATATTGTCGTCCCGCTGGTGGCTATTGCAACGCCGATAGAATATACTCGCAACCCCATAGGTGTTTTCGAACTGGATTTCGAAGAAAATCTTAACGTGGTCCGTTATTGTGTCAAGTACCATAAGCGGGTCGTTTTCCCATCAACTTCTGAAGTGTACGGGATGTGTGATGAGAAAGAATTTGACGAAGATAATTCAAGGCTGGTTCTGGGGCCGATCCGAATGCAGCGATGGATATATTCCTGCTGCAAGCAATTGCTCGACAGGGTCATCTGGGCCTACGGACAGACAGAGGGACTCCGGTTTACTCTATTTAGGCCGTTCAACTGGATCGGGCCGAAACTTGACAGCCTGACTTCCGCGAGGATCGGCAGCTCTCGTGCCATCACACAACTGATTCTTAATCTTGTGGAAGGTACACCGATTCTGCTCATTGACGGCGGAAGGCAGAAACGCTGTTTCACGGATGTATCAGATGGTGTGGAGTGCCTATATCGAATAATCGAGAACAGAAACAATGTCTGTAACGGGAAGATAATCAATATCGGTAATCCCGATAACGAGGTCAGCATCAAGGAGCTTGCAGAGATGCTCTTAACCAAATTCGAGCAGCATCCCTTGCGGCCGAAGTTTCCTCCTTTTGCGGGTTTCCGTGTGGTTGAGAGCAGTTCCTACTACGGTAGCGGTTATCAGGATGTTCAATACAGGAAACCAAGCATCCGGAATGCAAAGAAACTACTTGACTGGACGCCCACTGTAAACATGGAGAAATCCGTGGAACAAACACTCGATTTTTTCCTGCAGGAAGGTATAGAATCAGGAGAGTTTGTACTGCATTCGCAGTCGAGACCGTCAGTTCCCTATGATATACTGCCTGTGTCCTATGGCGGTGATAAAAAGTCCCTGGAAGGTTTGAATGTTAATGAGAATAGGTCTAAGAATTGATGTAGATACCTTTCGGGGAACAAAGATTGGTGTGCCGAACCTGTATAGGCTTCTTGCCGACTATTCAATAAACGCATCGTTCTTTTTTTCGGTTGGTCCGGACAATATGGGCCGGCATTTATGGCGACTGCTGCGGCCGGCGTTTCTCTGGAAAATGTTCAGAACCAAGGCCGCTCGTCTTTACGGTTGGGACATTCTTTTCAAAGGCACATTTTGGCCCGGGCCGGTGATCGGGAAAAAACTCGGTGATGTGATATGTTCGGCCGCCGAGGCGGGTCACGAGGTCGGGCTGCATGCCTGGGATCATCACGCATGGCAGGCGCATATTGATACGATGGACGCTTCGGCCGTTCGCCAATCACTCAGCCGCGGTGTCGAGCTGCTTACGCAAATCCTCGGCCGGCCGCCGACATGTTCCGCCGTCCCCGGTTGGAAGTGTAATGATATCGTATTGATGGAGAAAAGCCGCTTTCCTTTCCGCTATAACAGCGATTGCAGGGGAGACAGCATATTTCTTCCCCTGGTCGATGACGAGCAATTGGCCCAGCCCCAGATCCCTGTCACGCTCCCAACCTACGACGAAATGATCGGTCAGGACGGCATCACGGAAAGGAATTATAATAACCGCCTGCTTGCCAAATGTTCTCCGGACAGGCTCAATGTCTTGACCATCCATGCCGAGGTGGAAGGCATCGCGTGCTTTGAATTGTTCAATAAGTTCTTGAAGGCGGCCAAAGCACAAGGCGTTTCGTTCATTCCCCTTGGTGCTTTGCTTGACGACTCTCCTGCTATGGGATCATCTCGCGTTCTTCAAGACACCATCTCCGGGCGTGAAGGATGGGTCGCATTGGAAGCGACCTCAAAATCGTATCATGAGGAAACAGGATGATTCGGTCACAAGTGACATCGGCACTAATCCTTGTCCTCACATATCAAATTGGGGCGATTCGATCCCGCCGGTGGGGACTCGCCGCTGTTTTGTTGGTCCTGTTCACAGCCAAGTTCTTCAATGAGTCCCGCAGCATTGCTCTGGATCAATATACGAGCCTGGCAACGATTCTGTCCTTCTACCTCGTTTATTCAGCCACGTGCTATGGTCGAGATAAACGACTGGTCTTGCTTCCAGTAATATGGTTCCTCAGTTTTGTCTTTCGTGGCCCTGTAGGCCTGGTCATCCCTGCCGCCGTCGTGTGCAGCTATTATTTATGGTTGGCAAAGTACAAACGATTCATACTCGCGGGTATGGTCGCTGCTGTCGTGCCGGCCCTTGGCTTTGCCTGTCTATTTCTCGCCACAAAACTCCAGGGCGGAGAATCAGTTCTTGATTTTACCCAAAAGGCTCTGTTGCTAAAATCTATGTTTCTGGTGGTTACGCGACATAACTGGCTCATGATGAGCCAAACCGGCAGTTTTGAACAAGAGTCATGGCTGCTGGTCTCGAGATCGATAAGCGGGCCGTGTTTGATACTGGCTTATGTGAATATTTTATGGTTCTTGTTTTCGATTCAAAATAGACCAACGAAACGAGAAGTTATAATTGATGAATAATTATTTTATATGCCGTTCGTTTTTTGTGTTAGCATCGTTTCTGCTGCCTATAACACGTGATGCCGTGGCGACGATTGCGGAAGGTGGAATGCCCAGTGTCCTCTTGGAGAAGGTCCAGAACGAACCATGTGAATTCTCAGTTGCTTTTGGCGGTTACCCATACGTAATTGGCCGCAAATACGGAGATGCAGATTATTTATGGGATTATTTAAGCACAAGTGCTTCACACAACACCAATGTATTAGCTGACGCAGGATCTGTACCAGGAGACTATAACCAACCTGATCCAATAGCTTCTGTCCTGGGTATCGATGATTCTGTTCGGTCCGTTAAGAACGAGTCCTCTGGGGCGAGTTCATGGATCTCTATGAGTAATTGGTCACGAAAGCAGAAAGTGATTGCGCTTAATGCAGCAACAATGGGAGTGATAGTCGGCCTGGGCGTGGTATCGTGGGACTATGGAAAGAGTTCCTTCAGAACGCAAAATGAAGGCTGGTTTGGTCACGACACCAAATATGGCGGTGCCGATAAGCTCGGGCATGTCTTTGGAGCATACAGTTTAACAGCCGTTTATAAAAACATATACAAACACTGGGGTTATTCGGAAGATGAAGCCATTTTGGGCGGGGCCTTGAGTAGTTGGACATTGATGACACTGACTGAAATTGGCGATGGATTCAGTAATAGTCAGGGATTCAGTTGGGAAGATGAAGTGATGAACACTGCGGGTGTGGCTATGGCATATCTGCGTTACCGGCTCCCTTCCCTGAAAGATAAGGTCGATTTTCGCATGGAGTGGTTCCCTTCGCCCTCATTCCGCAGCGGTGAACGAGACGATCCCTTTACCGACTATTCAGGTCAGAAGTATTTGCTCGCTTTCAAACCCGATGGATTTATCAAAACAAGGAATCCTATCTTGAAAGCCCTTGAATTGCATCTTGGTTATTGCACTCGGGGTTTTTCTTCAGATGATGACCAGCACTTCAATGGAAAACATCGGTTTGGTTATATAAGTATAGGTTTGAATGTGACTTATCTGTTGGACAAGCTCACAGGCCATCGTGCTTTGGGTATCTTCGACTATATTCAAGTGCCTTATACGTACATATCAACATCCGGGCGATACGATTGATTGATGTCATGCTAAAGGACCAGAGTTATATGGAAAAGGTATGAAATACAAAATAGCGATAATTACATGTTTCGGGCTATTCATTTTGCTATATATTGTTCCGCTTGGCGTACGCCCAATGGTTATTCCTGACGAATTCCGATACGCTGAAATACCCAGAGAAATGCTGGAAACAGGGGATTGGGTCGTCCCGCATATCGACGGTCTGCGGTATTTCGAGAAACCTGTGCTTGGGTACTGGCTCAATGCAATAGGGATCGCCATGTTTGGCGAAAATGCGTTTGCCATACGTTTCTTTTCTGCTGTGGCTGCCGGCATTTCTGCGGTTATTCTGTTCTTTCTCGCGAGGAAGTATGCGGGTGGATATCGTACGGGCGTTCTTGTCGTGATGGTGTTCCTTACCTGTTCAGAAGTATTTTCCGTCGGCACTATTAGCGTTCTCGACAGCATGTTTTCCATGTTTCTAACGGCGGCGATGGCACTGTTTTTTTTCGCCCATATGGAGGATGGATCCAGGAAAAGGACATGCCTGCTCGCACTTTCAGGTATCTCTTGTGGTCTTGCGTTTCTCACGAAAGGTTTCCTTGCCTTTGCAATACCCGCCGTGGCCGTAATACCATTCCTGACCTGACAGCGACGAGCAAAAGAGATGTTCAGGATTTTATGGATACCTCTTGTAACGGCGATTCTGATAGCTCTGCCATGGTGCCTGATGATCTACGCCCGTGAGAAGGACTTCTGGCATTATTTTTTCTGGACCGAACATATCCATCGGCTCTTTTTCGGCGAACGTGGACAGCACCCTCAACCGTTCTGGTTTTTCATTCCCTGTATTTTAGGGGGCGCATTTCCCTGGACAGCCCTGCTGCCCGCTGCGATCTCCGGCCTTAGAGGCACACGTTTCAAAGATCCTCTCTTCCGGTATGCCATATGCTGGCTTCTGCTGCCCTTCCTGCTATTATCAGCTTCACGCGGCAAACTCATTACCTATATCCTGCCGTGCTTTCCGCCTCTTACCATTATCACGAGTATGGCCCTGCTGCAGTATTTTGCAGCGGGAAAGAAGAAGGCATTCACAGTCGCCGTGTATATCCTCTTGGTGATAATGGTAGCGCTTATGATTGCTTTAATTTTAACCCAGATAATACCTGTTTCCTTCCGAGTCTTTGATCAACAGGAAACGAGGAAAGTAGTGCTTATGGCTATCGGTTTTCTGGCATATGTCCTGCTTCTGTTTTGTGCCGCCAGGGCAGCGGATTTCCGAAAGAAGCTGGCCTTTTTTGCCATCGGTCCCACAGTCTTGATGTTCTGTGGGCACTTTGCAATGCCCAACCAGTTAAAAGGTATAAAGTCACCGGGTGAGTTCCTGCGGCATAACCGGTACAGAGTCCATCCCGATACAATGCTTGTCTCTGACAACGATCTGGCATCTTCCATCTGCTGGTGCTACAAGCGCAGCGATGTTTTCATTTTAGGAAGGACCGGTGAACTAACGCATGGACTTGGATACAATGACTCGAAACAACGCCTGCTTGATTTCGATCAGTTTCGAGAGTTGATCACGAAGGATTTGGGCAAAGAACACGTGGTCCTGATTACCAATAACAGACGATATATGGAATACAAACAGCAGCTTCCAAAACCGGTTTTCGAGAACATTAGTTCTCGCTTTGTATTCGTTGAGTATGCCGCCGGGAGGACTTAGAGGTTCTAACAAAAAGGCGTTAAATCGAGCTTAACAACACTGAAAATGTATGAAGCCGACTTTGAGTAGTCGCAACAAACGGCTAAATTTCATTCGCTGATTTGAGTCTGCCGGGCTTGAATGATATGAATCACATGCTTGGGATCATCTGTACACCGGAATAGAGCGAGGTCATCCGTATTAATGGTATTCTCAGGCACAAGGGTCTGTTTGAGAAAGTCATGCATCTGATCCCAGTAGGATCGTCCCATTAGAATAATCGGAAATTCCCGGATTTTGTCGGTTTGCATGAGTACTGCGGTTTCAAACACTTCGTCGAGGGTACCGAATCCGCCGGGCAGGGCCACAAACGCAGAGGAGTATTTAACCAGCATGACCTTGCGTACAAAGAAGTGGTCGAATTCTATCACCCGATCCAGGTAGGGATTAGGTTTTTGTTCCTGAGGCAGGACGATATTACAGCCGATGCTCTTACCATCGGCGTCTTTGGCGCCGCGATTGGCAGCCTCCATGATACCGGGCCCACCACCGGTGATGACAGTGAATCCGGCCAGAGCTAATTCTTTTCCAACCTGGCGGGGCACCTTTAATTCGGCACTTGGATGAGCGACCTTATCCGGTCATCCAGTGCTTTCTGGTCTGTAGCGAATGAGCAGAAGGCGCTGAGATTCATCAAGGCATCTAACCCGACTTCGCCATGAGTGAGTCTTTCTTTCCAATTTTGGAAAACTGGAATCTTGCCGTCCGTGGTGGCCATACTTATATCACTCCCGGACCAATTAGGTAAAAAGTCAGAAAAGCCGGCATTGCCAAAATGCATCCGGACAGCCTCTGGTGTAAGAGTTTCAATGTCCTTTTCAAGCAACCGGTCAACAGCTTTCTTAAACGACCCAGAAACATCCCACAGTGTTTGGGCCCTGAAGTCCTCGAGCGTTATTCCTTCTGCAAATGAGACGGTTGGGTCCTGTTTAATCCGCTTGGAGGGTTCATCAATAGGGCTTCTTTCATACTGAGCAGCCACCTTGGGCGGCATAGTGAATACGTCAAGACCTCCAAGCTCAGGGACTTGTGTCCCTTCTCTCATGCTTGCGGCTATAAGCAAGCTGTGAGTTCTATCAATCTCTCGAAGTTTCAACAGTTCCCTCTGCGTTGCCAGGGTGGCTTTCTCGCCGATGTTTTTTCCATCTCCAAGGTTATTGTCAGCGACAAACGCGTTCAATCTGCCTAAGAATACATTGACAAAGGCGGGTTGAGCGAGCAACGCTGCAAGGTAGTTCTGCCTGGCGGAGAAACCCAACGTGAAATTTACAGGGACTCCAAGCCGTCCCAGCTTGCGGGTTGCCAAAAAGCCGGCAGGTGTCAGTGGGACCTTAATGTAGAACCGTTCGGGACAGATGTCAAAGTACCGCTTTCCGTATGTAACGGACCTCTCGACATCATGGGCCAAATCGGTATGGAGTTCGACGCTGACCCATGCATCAAATGTGTCAACAAGCCTCAAGGCGTGATGAGCATTAAGCACAAAAGCTATCTCCAGAATCAGCTCTTTTTCGTCGATGCCCGGAGCGGCTTTGCGGACAGCTTCGGCCGCCTCACGAACCAAACCATCATAGATGCCCTTTTGGATTTCCTTGTTGAGCAGTGTATTGTTGGTGGTCAGTGCCTCGAAATCCGAGCACCACAGCTTTTTGGCTTCTTCAATATCTCCTGTATCAAGCCATAATCGCGTCCCCAGATCGCGCACCTTTCGCCAAACGGATTTCTGCTTAAGTTCCACTTCAGGCCTTCCGAATTCATGAGAGAAACTCTTGCGCGATATATCGTGTGTGACGGCAGCTACTGCTTGTGTATCAATCATTTTCTTTCTCCCATCTTGGAAGAGCCTTTGGACAGCGGTGAATCCTGCTTCCACATCCATTCGCGAATCTCCGGCATATCCTGCCCATATTTTGCGATATAATGCTTGTGGTCGATCAGTCTGTCGCGGACGTACTGTTTGGTATAGGCCGCCATGTAACCGAGTTTCGGAACCCTGTCTATGACATCCGCCACCAGGTCAAAACGATCCAGATTATTGAGTACGAGCATGTCGAACGGGGTCGTGGTCGTTCCTTCCTCTTTATAACCTCTGACGTGCATGTTCTTGTGGTTGGTCCTGCGGTAAGTGAGCCGGTGTATAAGCCACGGATAGCCGTGATATGCGAAGATAATGGGTTTGTCCGTAGTAAAGAGCGTGTCAAAATCCTTACCCGAGAGGCCGTGAGGATGCTCTTCTTTGGGCTGCAGCGTCATTAAATCGACAACATTTATGACCCGCACCTTTAAATCCGGGGTGAACTCCCTGAGCAATTCTACGGCAGCCAGCGTCTCCAAAGTAGGCACATCTCCTGCGCAGGCCATCACCACATCCGGCTCGCTGCCCTTGTCATTACTTGCCCATTCCCATATGCCGATGCCGGAGGTGCAGTGCTTGACGGCCGAGTCCATATCGAGCCACTGCGGCTGCGGCTGCTTGCCTGCTACGATGACGTTAACGTAGTCACGGCTTCGCAGGCAGTGGTCGGCTACGGACAAAAGAGTGTTCGCATCAGGCGGGAAGTAAACGCGAACCACGTCGGCCTTCTTATTCACGACGTGATCGATGAAACCCGGGTCCTGATGGCTGAATCCGTTATGATCCTGCCGCCAGACATGCGAGGTCAGCAGATAATTCAACGAAGCGATCGGTCGCCGCCACGGGATTTCCTTGCGCGTGACTTTCAACCACTTCGCGTGTTGATTGAACATCGAATCCACGATATGAATGAATGCCTCATAACAAGAGAAGAATCCGTGCCGGCCGGTGAGCAGATATCCCTCCAGCCACCCTTGGCACGTATGCTCGCTCAGAATCTCCATCACCCTTCCATCCGGAGCGAGGTTGTCATCTTCGGGCAGGATTTCCGCCATCCATGTTCGTTTGGTCGATTCGAACAAAGCACTCAGACGATTCGAAGCAGTCTCATCAGGGCCGAACACGCGGAAATTCCGCCGCTTCTTGTTCAGGTTCATCACATCGCGGAGGAAACTGCCCAGCACCTTTATTGACTCAGCCATGACGGCGCCCGGCCTGGGCACATCCACGGCGTAGTCCTGGAAGTCCGGCATTCTGAGGTCCTTGAGAAGCAGGCCGCCGTTGGCGTGCGGATTTGCGCCCATCCGCTTGTCGCCGACCGGACTCAGGGCCGCCAGCTCGGGAATGAGCGTGCCGTTCTCGTCGAACAGCTCTTCGGATTTGTAGCTCTTCATCCAGGCCTCGAGCAGCTTGACATGTTCAGGTTTTTTCGTCATATCAGACAGCGGGACCTGGTGCGACCGCCATGAGCCTTCGGCCTTCAGGCCGTCAACTTCTTTGGGCCCGGTCCAGCCTTTCGGGGTCCTCAGGATGATCATCGGCCACCTGGGACGGGTCGCTTTGCCTTCCTGACGTGCCTCTTTCTGGATTTTTTTTATCTGGTTCAAAATGGTATCGAGTGTTTTGGCCATAAGCTGGTGCATGACCTCCGGCTCGGAACCTTCCACGAAATAAGGTTTGTAACCGTAGCCGGTAAAAAGATCCTCAAGCTCTTCGTTCGGGATGCGGGCCAGGATCGTCGGATTGGCAATCTTGTAGCCGTTCAAATGAAGGATAGGCAATACCGCGCCATCGCTGGCGGGATTCAGGAACTTGTTCGAATGCCATGCGGTGGCGAGCGGTCCGGTTTCGGCCTCGCCGTCTCCCACGACGCAGGCGACGAGCAGGTTGGGATTGTCGAAAGCCGCACCGAATGCGTGCGAAATCGCATACCCGAGCTCGCCACCCTCGTGGATCGAACCCGGTGTCTCCGGGGCCACATGACTGGGGATGCCGCCCGGAAACGAGAATTGTTTGAACAACTTTAACATACCCGAGGAATCCTGTGTAATGTTCGGATACAGCTCGCTGTATATCCCCTCGAGGTACGTGCTGGCCACCATTGCCGGTCCGCCATGGCCCGGGCCGCAGATAAAAATGACATCGAGGTTCCGGGCCTTGATAACGCGATTCAGGTGAGCGTAGATGAAATTCAGACCCGGCGTTGTCCCCCAATGGCCCAGCAGTCGAGGCTTGATGTGCTCCAATTTCAGAGGCTCTTCCAAAAGCGGATTATCGTAGAGATAAATCTGACCCACCGAAAGATAGTTCGCCGCCCGCCAGTATGCATGTATGAGTCTCAACTCTTCTTTGGAAAGGGGCCCCGATTTATCGGTAACTTTTGCGTTGGCCGGATGTGTATTGCCCATGATATTCTCCCTTTCTTTCCATGCTGCTCGAAGTCTTATTCGATACCTTTCCGCAGCGTTCCATTGAGTTCTTATCGCAAGCTAATTACTGCTAAAACAATCACAGTCGAAATTGTAAAACGATGCACTTGTGCACACAATAAAAATTGCTTTATTTCCCGACCGTGGTTACGCGGTTTATCTTCTGTTTCCGGCGGCGATCCTGTGAGTTTCACGGGCGATGACCAGCTCCTCATCGGTGCGAATCGTCATTGTGCATACCCTGGAGTCCGGTGTTGAAAAGACCGCCGCATTTTCCCTGTTTTTGGCCTGATCGATTTCGAGGCCGAGATATCCAAAATTTTCCAGAATTCTCGCCCTCAGCTCGGGGCTGTTTTCGCCGATACCGGCCGTAAATACAATAGCGTCCACGCCATTGAGGGTCGCAACATAGGCCCCGATATATTTCTGGATTCTGTATACGAATATTTCCAGGGCAGTCTCCGCCAGCTCGTTGCCGCCGCCCGCCGACTCCAGGACGTCACGCATATCGCTTTGCCCGCAGAGGCCGAGCAGGCCGCTTTTCTTGTTGAGAAGCGAATCGACCTGCTCGGAGCTCAACCCGGGCTCTTTCATAAGGTACAGGACGGCGGCCGGGTCGATATCGCCGGAGCGTGTCGCCATCATTACACCTTCCAGAGGGGTAAGGCCCATCGAAGTATCGACACTTTTTGCTCCGTCGAAAGCCGTTATCGAGCATCCGTTACCGAGATGGCATGTGACCAGTTTCAGATTTTCCAAAGGCCTGCCGATAATTTTCGCAGCCTCTTCGGCGACGTAACCATGGCTGATTCCCTGAAAGCCGTATCTGCGAATTCCATACTTTTCGTAAAACTCCAATGGAAGCCCGTACAGGAATGCCTTTTTCGGAATCGTCTGATGCAGCGCCGTATCGAACACCGCCACGTTCGGAACGCCCGGCAGCAGCTCTTTGCAGAGCGCCACCCCCGCGGCGTTTGCAGGATTATGCAAAGGAGCGAACCTCGCATTTTTCTCTATCGATTTTAGAACATCGTCATCCACCAGAGTGGAGTCTAAAAACTCGCTGCCGCCGTGGACTACGCGATGGCCGATAGCTTCTATGCCAAATCCGTTTTCCTTCGATTCGGACTCGCCTTCACGCAGTATCTCAAATATCATCTGCAGGGCCGCTCTATGGTCGGCAAAAGCTTGCATGGATTTTTCTTCGCGGTGGCCGCCTTTGTGATAGCGAAGGACCGCTTCATCCAAACCAATCCGTTCCGCCGTGCCTCCGGCCAATGAACAATAGTCCTGGCTTTGTTCAAACAACTTGTATTTTATTGTACTCGAACCGGAATTAAGGACCAATATTATCATTGTTATAGTCGTGAAAAGAAATTTCGTTTTTCCTTAAGAATTTGAACCAGTACCATTGGTTCTTATTCGGTTTAATGCCTGCTGTAACGAGCGGTATCCGATGTCCTCTCCGTATTTACCCTCCCAGCCGGCCTTTGCGACAAGGTCACGCACCGGACCTTTCATGCAGCAAAACGCAAACCGAATCCCTCTTTCGCTGTAAGCTTTGATGATATTCTCCAATGTGCTGACGGCAACGGCGTCAATATCATTAACGCCTGAGAAATCGAAGAGCACCCATTTGAGCTTCGAATTGCGTTCGATCCATTGCAGCAGCCGGTCTTCGACGAATCTCATATTGGCAAAATACAGTGAAGCATCGACCCGAAAAATTAAAATATCAGGATAAGTCCGCGCTTCAGGGTATCGCTCGACATTGCGAAAAACATCTTCGCTTTCGAGATATCCCAGCCGGGCCATATAAGGGTGAGCGCTTCGCCTGATAAACAACCCCAGTGAAAAGACCGCTCCGATCAATATTCCCCATTCGACGCCCAGCCCGAGCGTGCATACGAAGGTCAGCACCAACGTCAGGCCGTCGGCGGGTTTTATCCTGAACAGTCGAACCGGCTCTTTGATATCGATAAGTCCGACGACCGCGACAATGATAATGGCGGCCAGAACCGTGTTAGGCAGGTAATAGAACAGCGGCGTCAGTACAAGCAGAGTCAGCATGACAACGCCCGCCGTGATAATCGACGCAAGACCCGTTTTGGCGCCGGCCTGGTAATTCACCGCCGTGCGGGAAAATCCGCCGGTGACAACATAACCCGAGAACAGAGAGCTGACAATGTTGGCCAGGCCCAGGCCGCGCAGTTCCGAATCGGCATCGACTTCGTATTTTTCTTTCGCCGCAACGTACCGAGCCACTGAAATCGACTCCATGTATCCGACAAAAAAGATTGCCAATGCAGCCGGAAAAAGTTTGAGCCATTGCGCCGGATTAAAATGCGGCAAAGAAAAACCGGGCAGACCTCCGGGCACATTTCCGACCGTTTTGACTCCTGCATCCGGCAGCTTGAACAGATAAACAATCAACGTTCCTGCAACTACGAACAGCAAAGCGCCAGGAAACCTCGGGAACTTTTTCCTGATGATTGCCAGACCGACAACAGCGCAAGCACCAATCGCCAGCGTCGCCGGATTCGTCTGCCGGAGGTGCTCGATAACAATCAAAATCAAACGAAACGCCGAATTTTCATTAGGCAACTGAATCCCAAGAAAATGCTTCATCTGGCTGAGGCAAATGACGATGGCCGCCGCGGAGGTGAATCCGCTGAGCACCGCGTGCGAGAAAAAGTTCGCCACGAATCCCAGTCTGAGCAAACCCGCGGCCATTTGCAGGACACCGACCATAATCGTCAATGTCACCACTAAGGAAACATATTCCTGTGAGCCGGCCTGGGCCTCTTTGGAGCAGGCGGCAAAGACCAGCAGGGAAACCATCGCCACCGGCCCGACCGCCAAATGCCGAGAGGAACCCAGTAACACATAGGCAATCACAGGAAGCGTGGCCGCATACAATCCGATGACCGGCGGCAGGCCTGCCAGCATCGCATAGGCCATCGCCTGAGGTACGAGCATAATGGCAACTATGAGACCCGCCGGAAAATCAGCCTTCAAATCCGACAGCTTATAATCTCTCAGCCATTTCGCGGCCGGCACGATTTTTTCCAGCACTACAGCCATCTATGAAAGCTCCCGCAGTTACTTTGCCCGGTACATCGTTTGCAACTCGGCAGTTAAATCACAGGCCGGCCTTTTCTATCAGGCAAAGCAGCACCACGATTAGTATGGACACCGGCACTATTATGACCCAGGGGCTCACTTTTAGTAACTGCGGCAGCGTCACTTCGCCGAAGTCACCCTTTTTTAAGATCGCCCGTTCCAGCTTCGGATACGCCGCGGCGAAGATACCGGCCCCTACCAGCATCCCGGCAACACCTCCGAAAAGCGCATCGAGCGAGCCCTGGCCCACGGCGCCTGCGACCGTGCCGGGACAATAACCCAACACCCCGAATCCCACGCCGAAAATCAGTCCGCCAACTACGGAGCTGCCGACCGAACCTGGTTTCGGGTGGAGCCGAGCCAGACCTGCCGTCTTAAGTAAGTGCACTCCGATCATGCCCGTAAGGACCGCCGACAGCATGATTTTTACGACGGTAAAATCGGTGAGTAATAGCTGGCCTATAATTATATCGTAGCTTGTTGCACCGCCTTTTTGCAGCATAAATCCGAAGACAATACCGGCCAGCAAACCGATGCACAACTGAAGCGGCTTGTTTGCATGAATGTTTTTAAGCATGACAATACTCCCTGCTATCCGAGCAAAACCTTGTACACGAACATCGCCGTAACGATTCCCCCGGCGAAGAAACATATCGCTGCCAGCCAACTGCTCACGGCAAGCTGTAGGGTCCCGCTTATTCCGTGCCCGCTGGTGCAACCTCCGGCCCAGCGAGCGCCAAACCCCATTATGATTCCGCCAATCAGAGAAATCAGCCATCGGTAAATCGGCGACTCACCCGCGGCCGACCCCCATTGCGCCGGGACCCAGCTCAATTCGAACCGCCCGGACAATTTCGACGATATGAATGCACCGATAATCACACCCACAACAAGCAGCCACTCCCAATCGATAGTCGGGGCAAATTTCCTGTAGTACGGTTTTTCCGCGATCTTTTTACCCCTGAACAGTTTTTCAATCATTCCACTTGTTCTGGTAAAGGCGGTGGAGCATCCGATGGGCTTATCCGACAGAACAAACGTGAGCCAGCTCAACACGCCTATGCCGATTCCCACTGTGTACGGCGACCATTGTTCCATTCTTAGCCATTCCACTGCTACTGCCTCCTTTCAAACGGCCAATCGAATTGACCTCGTTTATACCAGGTAAATTCACGCCGGATTGCGCCCCATAAAACGCGGCGCATGCGGGGTGACACACATAGGACACTCAGCGGCATATCCGGCGGCACTATAGCCCATCATTCCACCTGCGACGTTATAGACCTCGCGGAAACCGCTTTGCTTCAACAGGCTTGCGGCCAGGCTGGAACGGTGGCCCGTGCTGCATATCAGGGCTACCGATTTTGCCTTGTCCAATTCTTTGTGCCTGGTCCTGAGGTCGGGCGCCGGTATATTGACGGATCCATTTATGTGATTTATCCCATATTCGCCGGGCGCACGCACGTCAACCAGTGACATTCCGCCGCCTTTTCCGGCCATTTGGTATAATTCACCGGCGGACAATTGCATTACATGCGCCGTCGGCAAACCCTGTTTTGCCCAGGCGAACATTCCACCGTCCAGAAAACCGACCGCCCTGTCGAGACCTACTCTTTTGAGCCAGACATTGGCGTCACCCGCCTGGTGGGGCCATTCGGCCACTAGTAGAATATCTTTATCCGGCGGGAGCACCCAGCCTGCGAACGGCGCAAAATTGCCGCCGAAATCGATATGATAGGCGCCGGGCACGTGCTGACCCCCGAACGATTCGTAGCTGCGAATATCGACGACAATCGTGTTTTTCTTTGCAGCGGACTTCTGGAATTTCAGCGGTCCCAAAGGCGCCAACTGCGGCATCTCTCCGACCAGAGCCGGACCTTTGCCGTTTATCGCACTGCAGCGGCTGAAATGGTCAGGCGCCCCGGGCATATTGGTCGTCAGCGACTCGATGAACTTGTCCTTATCGGATATCTGCAACGCCGAATTGTATTTCTTCTCGTAACCGATTGTGGTAGTGCGTTTCGCCCCCATCGCCCGCCCACACAGCGAGCCGGCGCCGTGAGCCGGGTAAACCTCACAGAAATCGGGCAGCTTCAGCAGCTTCGTATGTAAGTTGTCATAGAGCTTCGAAGCCAGCTCTTTCGCCTTGCCCGGAAATAGGTCCGGACGGCCTACGTCACCCACGAAAAGTGTATCTCCGCAAAAGATACATACCGGTTCTGGGCCCCGCGCCTTATCGGTGACAACGTAGGTGATGTGTTCGGGCGTATGGCCGGGAGTATCGAATACCTTTATCTCCATATCCTCGATCTTGAAACGGTCCCCTTCCGCAACGGCTTTGTGCTTGAAGGCACACTTGCCGGCCTTCGGAGCGTAAATCGTAGCCCCGGTTTTCTCGGCCAGATCGAGATGCCCGGAAATGAAGTCGGCATGCAAGTGAGTTTCCAGAATATGAGTGATTTTCATTCCCATCTCGGCCGCCGCCTGTACGTATATTTCAACGTCCCGGCGGGGATCGACTATCGCACACGTATTAGTGCCTCCAAGCAGATAAGAGTTGTGTGCGAGACCTTTGACAAAGAATTGCTGTACGAACATCTCTAACCTCCTTTACATAGACTTCAATCGTCTGTAATTTCGCTTTACACGGAGTCGTATCTTTCTCTCGTTTCTCTAATTTGTGAAATTATACCGTAGCATCAAATTAACGGCAAGACAAATGACTGTCAGCTCTCATTTTCTGACCAGTGCCGAACAGCGCGCCGTGGTCACCCCGGCAGCTCTAAGGAACCTGCGTTCGACCAGCTTTTTCAGGTCCCGGCGTTCCGACTCCGTGCCTTTTTTAAGCGGGATCTGCCCGCCGGCGTAAGTCAGATGTCCGCCTCCGGTACCTTTTCTGGCCACTATCGATTTAATGGCTTTGTCCACCCTGTTTTGCTCCTGTGACGTTCGAATGGATATCAGCAGTTTGTTTTCGAAGAAACCCGTGCACATGGTCCAGCTCGTTTCGTCCTCGCGCAGGAACAGGTCCGCGACCTCCCCGATCATATCGGGATTGTTGATTTTTCCGATATGGGTCACTATGGAATGCCCGCAGACCCGGGCATTCTGCAGCGATTCGGAAAGCATTCGGAAATATTCTTTCGGCACACTGCCGCGCTGGATCTCGCTGAGCATTCGCTTGTTGGCGATCGGGAAAAGCAATTCAATCGCTCTTACGTCCGCCTGCGCCGCTTCTCTGCCGAGATCCTGCGTGTCGGAGCGTACCGCATATAACAAGGCGGTTGCCAGGGGCATATCGGGGATAAGTCCCGCTTCACATAAATATTCGAGCAGGATGGTGGATGTCGCCCCATATTCTCGACGGACGTCGTGGAAGCCGGATAACATGGTCGTGCGTCTGAACGGATGATGATCGAAGACAAAGTCCGGGACGATATTTTCCGGCAGGGAATTATTACCGGTACGCGGCTGGGTATCTACCATTCCAATCAAATCGAACTGCTCAAACTCGACTTTCCGGCAGCTAAGCAGGTTGAGATTCAAGTACCTCACCAGCACCCTGTTCTCGCCGCGACCGATCGTTCCGCCGTGAGCGATGGAACACTTTAGTCCGGCCGTTGCGTTGGCAAGTTTGCGAAGGGCTACGGCGGCAGCGATCGAATCAGGGTCCGGGTTGTCCTGCATAACGATAACAAGAGAAGACTTACCCCGCATACGCTTGACTAAGCTGGGATACTTCAGTCGTGTTTTCCTGCTAACCTCCATGGCCCACTGCGATCCCTACTTTCATGGCTCAACTCCTTGTTCGGTATACGTCACGTCTCCCGTGTTCCGATATCGCGGCGATTATACCACACAACCGGCTGCTTTTGTAGCGGCTCCGCGACGCTTTCAAAGCCATTTCTTTTTCCTGAAGTACACCAGCATGACCGTCGCGATGGCGATCATCACGAGCCAGAGCGCAGGATAAGCCCATACCAGCTTGAGTTCAGGCATGTGCTCGAAGTTCATTCCGTAAATCCCGGCGACAAACGTTAATGGAATGAATATGGTCGCGATGATGGTCAGGACTTTCATAACGGAGTTCATCTTGTTACTGATGCTCGATAGATAGATGTCGAGCATCCCTGAAGCCATGTCCCGGAAACTCTCGACCGTGTCGATTACCTGGATAGTGTGGTCGTATACATCCCGAAGATAGATTTCCGTCGATTCCTGAATAAGAGGCGACTCGCTTCGCTGCAATCCGCTGATTAACTCCCGCAAAGGCCAAACCGACTTGCGCAGCAATATCATCTCTCTCTTGAGCGAGTGAATCTGCTGTAACGTATTCTCGCTCGGCTCGGAAACAAGATCTTCCTCCATTGCCTCGATCTTCTCACCGACCTTTTCCAATATCGAGAAATAATTGTCAACGATGGCATCGAGGAGGGAATAGCAGAGATAGTCCGGCCCCATCTTGCGAATCCGGCCTTTGGCGTTTCGGATGCGTTCTCGAATCGGGTCGAAAATATCGCCGATACGCTCCTGAAACGAAATCACGAAGTTCGGGCCGAGAACTATGCTCAGTTGCTCGCTTTCGACGGCCTGCATCTCGGAGCTGTAGCTGAGCATCCTCAGCACGACAAAGACATATTTTTCAAAATCCTCGACCTTCGGGCGCTGTTCCGTGTGCAGAATATCTTCAAGGATCAGAGAGTGAAGGTCGAACTGCTTACCAAGTTTCTCGATAGTCTCGACCTCATGAAGGCCGTCGATATTGATCCAGGTGACAGTCGGCGTGCTTTTGAACGGAAAGCATTCTTCGACCTTTGAGACCTGCTTCTCGACCATGTCCTTTTCGTCATAGTCGATGTAGGTGATCCGAACGGTTTCCACCTTCTTCTCGCCATTATATTCAAGCGTTCCGGGCGGAGCACCGGCTTTCTTCGTACGTCTCTTAATCAACCTTGGCCGTTTCGGCTTTGCTTTCATTTTTCATCTCCTTTAAATAAAGTCCGGACACATTTCCTTGAATATCGCCTGTCTCATATGTTCGCAGAAGATGCCGTGCAGTCAATTAAATTTTTTCTTTATTGGGCTTTCCAATGAGGTCACTTATGGCGGTTATCATTCCATATAAACCTCTCGGCCACAAATTTCGAACACTATTTTTTTAACTGTGATTCCGACAGCTACTCTTTGAATATCAAAAATGTGACATAAGATGCGTACAGGACGATGAAAATTACTCCTTCCCACCTGTCGAGTGAACGCTTTTTGCCGGTAAACATCCAGAGAAACAGGACCAGACTGGCCAAAATAACCACGCCTATATCCATGTTGGCGCCCGCCTCAAAAGGCAGCGGCCTGATGATGGAACTTATTCCCAGGATAAAAAATATGTTGAAAATATTGGAGCCGATGACATTGCCGACGGCGATTTCGGCGTTCTTCTTATACGCCGCGACGGCTGAGGTGGCCAGCTCCGGCAGGGATGTCCCCACCGCCACTATCGTCAAGCCGATGAGAGATTGACTCACGCCGAGCTGAGTCGCTATATGCACCGCGCCGTCCACGATAAAACTGCCCCCCGCGCCCAGGCCGACAAAGCCGACGACTATCAGCCGGACGGACTTTTTCAATCCGTAATCTTTCCGGGCAAGCTGCTCCTCGACTCCCTCTATCTTTTTTGCAATACCGAAGGAATAGTACATAAAGATAATAAAGAACGCAAGCAGCACCATCCCGTCGATTCTGGTCAGGGCGGAAATATCACCTTTGTCTATCAGCCGGTCGTTGGCCATCACCCCCAGGAGCAGAGCCGCCAGAAGGCTTAGCGGTATTTCCTTCCAGACGGTACCCCTGCCGACCGACAGAGGGAAAATCATCGCCGAGATGCCCAATATCAACAGGATGTTGCAAATATTGCTGCCCAGTATGTTTCCGATGGCGATCTCGGGATTGCCCCTGATGCTGGCGAATATATTGACGAACAGTTCCGGCGTGGACGTGCCAAAGGCCACAATCGTCAGGCCAATGACCAAATCGGAGACGTTCAATCGTCTTGCGACCGATGACGCCCCGTCGACCAGCAGGTTTGCGCCCTTTATCAGGAGTATGAAACCTATAACCAATAAGATATACTGAAGCATGATAACCAATTCTATATCGTATGGTTTTTTTTGCTCGTGCGTTTCACCTGGTGCACAAAACGCAAAATACATAGTCCATTTTACTGGATTGCACATCGCTGGCAAGGCAGGAGTAAATAAAATTCCATGCCTTTGAGCTTTTATACTTTCTTAATGTTCATTTGGTAGAACCAATCCAACCGAACGTCCAGGTCCTATAACTTCACTGAAACGTAACTTAGTGTTATCTCTCTGATTCGATTCTATTTTCCATATTGACTTAAATCTCAGTGGTGTGTAAAAAAACTAAATGTTTGTTTTTTAAAGAGATATCTCAGGCACAGCCAATAAGGTATCCCGCAATTCGATGTGTTAATATGGGTATCCTGCCGAGTTTAGAGACTTCTTATTCACATCATAAAAAATCAAGGCTTTATTGACAAATTTCGGTTTTGAAGTATACAATTGCCATTACAGGAAAAAAAATAAATATAGTATGTGAGTTAAGAGAAAGATGTTTGCAGGACACATGTGCAGACTAATTACAGCGGCCGCGTTAACAATCACCGCCAAACGTGAACAGACTCTGGACTTTACGCATCCTTTTCACACCTCCGGGCTGGGTATAGCTGTATCGAGTAAGAACAAGGCGGGATGGTTCACCGTGATGGAAAGGTTCCTGTCCTTCGCTTTCTTAAAGGTGCTGATTGCTCTGGCAATGGTCCTGTTTATTGCGGGGCTGCTGGTCTGGTTTTTCGAGCATAAACACAATGTCGGAGAGTTTGGAGCAAAACTGCCTCGATGTCTCGGGGCCGGCTTCTGGTGGTCGGCGGTGACGATGACAACCGTGGGCTATGGTGACAAATCGCCAAAGACATTGGGCGGCGAGCTGGACGCAATGGTATATGATGCTCCTGTGCTTCGGTATCTCGTCAGCAATGAGCTAAACGGAACGCTGCAGGTATTGCCAAAAACCTTTGAACGACAATACTATGCAATTGGATTACCACAAGGCAGTGAGCTTAGAGAGCGTATTAATCGCGTTTTGGCCCAAAGAATCAGTCGCCGGAATGGCAAGGCATTCTCCAGAAGTATCTTGGAGAGTCATAAGGGACTCCCTGAAGTTTTGTATCATTTAGATTCGGTATTATAAACCGGTCAGAGCACATAATTTTGAAGGGGGCGACAAATGCGAAGCTCAATCTTCTGTATATTGACGATGGCTGTTGCGATATTGGCCGGTTGCCACGCTACCGGGCCGGCCTCGGTCAAAACCGGGCGCGCCAGCTACAATATGGTTATCCAGCAAACCAATAACGAGCAGCTTTTACTAAATCTCGTGCGACTTCGATATAGGGATTCGCCGTATTTCCTCGAAGTAAGCAATGTGGCTACGACTTTTGACTTCACGGCCTCTGCAGTCGGGACCGTCTCATTGCCGGAATCAGAAAGTAACACATATGATCTTGGAACAGGAATCAGTTTTTCAGAGCAGCCAACCGTTTCATATACACCGCTTCAGGGAGAGGACTTTGTAAGGCAATTGATGTCTCCGATCGACTTGAACACGATTCTTTTGCTTTATCACTCGGGATGGTCTGTTGAGAGGATTTTTCGCGTATGCCTGCAAAGTATCAATTCAGTCCCTAATGCCCCAAGTGCATCCGGCCCGACGCCCCTTTTTGAGCCTAAGTACGAAAGCTTCCGAGAGGCAGCCAGATCCATGCGGCAGTTACAGCTACAAGATGCCCTGGATATGTGTTACTCACCTTCAGGGGATCCAAATAACCCAATTGTCGAGATTCTTATCTCTGATAAAGCTTTGCAATCGAGCGAGGCCAGGCAACTCTATGACCTGCTCGGTTTGGAGTGCGGGCGAAACAATTTCCCTCTGATTAATAATGTTCGGACCGCAGATAAAACCAGTATAGTCACTCGGTCACGTTCCTTGATGGGCAGCTTGTTTTACGTTTCGCAGAGCGTCGAAGTGCCCCCGGAGGATGAGAATGCAGGAACTGTGACTATCACCAGAGATTCTCAGGGCAACCGTTTCGACTGGAGCCAGGTCACCGGAGACTTAATGCGTATTAAATGGTCAGAGCAAAGGCCCAAAAACGCCTATGCGATAGTAAAATATCGCGGCAAGTGGTTTTACATTGACGACAGTGACCTGACTTCAAAATCGACCTTTTCACTGCTGATGCAGCTTTTTGCTTTGCAGGCTGGTGAGATAAAATCGACCGCTCCGATTCTGACACTTCCGGTGGGTATATGAACGAGAGAAATTACCGGAAGACGATTTTCCAGTTTAATCGGATAAATGAGTAATCCGGCAGCTTAGGGACAGAAAATGAAGTATCTTCATCATTACAGAGTTTTTCAACGATTGACTCGTTGGTTTTTCCTGAATTGTTTAACTTTTTTTGTGGTGATTGCCATTTTGCACGTCGACGGCTATTTCCATGATTGCTATGCTCAACAGCAAAGTCAGGGCATAGTCGGCACGGAACAACAGGATGCTGTCCGTTCTTCCCTTATTGGTGAGTGGGTCTGTGTTATGGGGCATAGGAAGCTCGTGCTGATACTGACCGAAGAGGGAGGTTTCGAACTCGGCAATCAAAAAGGCCGGTATGTACTGGAAGGTGATAAAATAACTCTCAAAACCAGCGCATCAGAAATCAGCTATCAGTTTGAATCAACCGCGAGTGAGCTTACGCTTTCAAGTGGAGATCTGACACAACCCTTGAAATTCACGAGGGTGCGAAGCGTTGGCAATTATGAGGACTGGCTTTCCTATCTGTCCCCAAAATCCTTAAGTTCCAAGCTTAAGCGGATAGCGGTAATATTCGTGATTGTTGCAAGCTGCCGGATAATACTGCTGTTATTTCGGATGATAATCCATTTTGTTGTTTACAGCAACCGGGGGCCGTTAAAGTTTTTTTACCGTAATCATAAGAGTCGTACAATGACAATGTATTCGCTACTAATCAACATGTCTAAATATATTATATATCTTTTCTCTTTGGGTTTTATTCTGAGCGAGTTGGGGATTAACTACACCGCCTATCTGGCCTCTTTGTCAGTAGTAGGCTTGGCAATAGGCTTTGGTTCCCAGGGCCTGGTGCAGGATATGGTCACGGGTTTCTTCATAGTTTTTGAGGAGCAGTTCAACGTAGGGGATATGGTGGAAATTCCGCCCTACGTCGGAGTTGTGCAGGAGTTGGGGCTCAGGATGACCAGACTGCGGAACTATCTCGGGCAGAAAGTTGTCATTCCAAACCGTAATATTGCCACAGTTGGAAACTATATCAAAGGCGCTCAACACGTCACCATTGATGTGGCGGCAGTAAACAGAGAGGCTGCCGAACAGATAAAGTCCCCCTTACTGCAAATCATTGAAGAAATCGGTAGTCAGTTCGAGGAAGTCATCATTTCAACACCGGAGGGGGCTGAAATCATCTCTCTTTCAACCAACGAGTATTTTGTGCGTGTGTCTGCGGCCATTTGGCCCCAGCAGCAATGGGTTATAGAGCAGGAAACAGTACCGCGAATACGGTCCGTTCTCAAAAGTAAAGGCTTTGAAATAGCAAATGACAGGGTGATTGTTTTTTATCACCCAAGAGAACAATATTCACCTGGACCCCGCAAACATACAAGGAAAAGCAGCAGCAAGACCCGGTCAAATGAAAAAAAGCAGCCTGAGCGGTCGGCCGGTTAGCCGACCGATTTTTTTACGGTGATTTTGTCTTGTCTTCTTGCGGCTCTTTGATGATGCGAATTGGGAAAGGTTCGGTGACTGAGCCCGTATGAGCCGGGTCGTTCGGGCAACGCAGGGTCTATTGGTTCACATATGCCGGAATTAGGTCGGCTAATCTGTTGGGCAATCTGCACCTGTCTTTTTCGAATTTCCTAATCGCCGTGTAGATTTTCTGCAGATTTACCGCACATGCCTTCATCTGATTGGGGATTCTCAGATTCTCTGCAGGAATCACAAACCTGGTGGCGATAGGCTCTCATTCGCTGCGTTTGTCTCTCGCTTGGGCGGTTACTGAAGGATGTGGCTCAGCAGTGCCGGGATTAGGCAGTACCATAAACAGCTTGAACCTCTCCTCTAACCAAATGCCTTGACCTGTGCCATTATTGCTGACGGGAAACAGTGCTTTACATTTCAGCATAACGCACATTTTTGTGACATAAGTGTTTACAAAGATTGAACAACTATCCCTTATATCGTCATTACGAGGTGGTGTCTCTTGAATTGAATCTTCCCCGAAAAATACTCAAAAAAACCCTGAAGTATGAGAAGGTTTATTATTGTATTCATGCTGGCGGAATAATACAATTAGCTGCGTTAGGCAAGTTTGCGAAACTCATTTGAAGACAAGGTGGGCTAGGTTCTGAATAGGGTCTTTACAAGGACGATCTGGTTGGTATTGGGTGGCGAGATGTGAATATATAAAGTTGAAAAATTATGAAAATCCAGAAAGTTATTAAAACGGGAGTTGACCAATGAAAACATATGGTGTCGGTGTATTTGGAATTGGATGGGTTGCCGGTGAGCACATTAAAGCCTACATGCAAAATCCCAATATGGAGGTGAGGGCATTAGCTTCTCGCAGGAAAGAATCTGCCCAGGCTAAGAAGGACGAGCTTGGTTTAGACTGTGATATCCTGGATGATTATGAGTCCCTCATAGAAAGGGATGATATCGATATCATAGATCTCTGTTCTCCAAACTTCCTTCATGCACAAGAGACAATCAGTGCTGCTTCGGCAGGCAAACACTTAGTGATCGAAAAACCCATAGCAATGAATCTCGAGGAGCTAAAGGCTGTCAGGGAAGCCATAGTTAAAGCTGGTGTTAAGTCGCAGGTCGGCTTCATATCAAGGTGGAATTCTCACGTCCGCTCGATCAGGAGCATGATTGACAAGGGTGGATTGGGAGATATTTTCTACGTCGAAGTTGACTACTATCACGAGATTGGTCCGTGGTGGAGCGGCTGGAGTTGGGGTGCCAACACAAGGAAGAACGGACCGACGGCCAGCCTTGTTGCTGGTTGCCATGCGGTCGATCTGCTCTATTATTTTGGTGGCGATGTTGATGAAGTTTTTGCGTACGGAACGTTCGGCCACCGGAAAGACTACGAATACGAACCAACCTATGCCGCTGTGGTCAAATTCAAGAACGGGAAAATCGGCAAAACGGGCTGTAGTTTCGAAAATGAGTGTCCCTACGTTATGAACATAATTCTTCATGGAGAGAAGGGATCTGTCCTTAACGAAAAATTTTATACCAGGGAATGGTATCCCGGTCAAAAAGGCTGGCAGAATTTCAATGCCATATTCCTCGACAGTGGAGACGTGGTTCATCATCCTTTCCGGGAAATGGTGAATGACTTTGCTGATGCCCTGATAAATGACAAAGAAGCCACGGCCAATATTCATGAATCCTACAAATCACATGAGATATGCCTGGCAATTGACCGCTCCATAGAACTCGGCCAAATTGTCAAGCTTCCGCTTGTTGATTGATATCTATTGGAATGAAATCCTGCGTCCCCCATATTGGGGGAGGTAGGTGGATTCAGTTTTTCTTAGCTCATAATTGATGCAGGAATAATATTAACAACTTCGGGGCAATCCGCAAAAAGCACCGAAAGTTTGTGCAACTGGTATAACTTTGCCAATCGTCTCGTGATATCCGCCATTATTATATCCGCAGACGAATCTCACGATTTCAATAATATTGCTGTGTGCAGTAAAACTGTTGAAGACCCCCCTTGACCAAAAGCCTTAACCTGTGCCATTCTTGCTGACTGGAAGCACTCATAACTTTGCTCGCCGGAGTTTGACAAAATGTCTCGACAAGACAGTGGCACAACGGTAGAATCACAATTATGGCGACTCCGGTTCGGCCTACAACTCGCGGCAAATGCGAAAAGCCGGCCTCTTATTTAGGAGATTCATGATGGTCAGAGCACGCCAGGATGATGGTTTGTTGAAGGCAGCATTTTTTTCAATCTTAGTCACTTTTACTTTCATTGCGTTTGTGGAGCCTATGGAGGCCATAGCCCAGGGCTCCGAATCTGTTTCAGCCCGGGAGATCCTTCAGCTTACCGGCGTCCAGGGCGGCATGGTCGTCCATTTGGGTTGCGGCGATGGCAAGTTGACTGCCGCACTCAGGGTAAATGACAGCTATGTGGTGCATGGGCTTGACACAGACCCGGAGAACGTGACGCGAGCCAGAAAGCAAATTCGCTCGCTGGGCCTATACGGGCCCGTGTCGGTGGAGCAATGGAACGGAACATCACTTCCCTACACCAGCAACCTGATTAACCTTTTTGTCTCGGAGCAGCCGGTATCAGTTCCAATGGAGGAAGTGATGCGGGTGCTATGTCCGAACGGCGTAGCGTACGTAAAATAGGATGGCGAGTGGACCAAGAAGATAAAGCCTTCGCCTGATGATATCGACGAATGGACGCATTACCTCCACGGGCCGGACAACAACGCCGTGGCCATGGACAAACGCGTAGGCCCTCCACGTCACCTCAAGTGGAAGAGCGGCCCCATGTGGTGCCGGAGTCACGACGGAGTATCGTCCAGCGTTGCCCTGGTTCTCTCGGCGGCGGGGTGGCTGTTCAGCATCATAGATGAGGGGCTGATAGGCCAACCCGGTCTGCCCGATCGCTGGATACTGGTGGCGCGCGATGCTTTCAACGGGACGCTGCTCTGGAAAAAACCGATCGCCGGGCGAATTTCGCAGAAGTCTCTGGTCGCTGTTGGAGACAAGCTGTACCTGGCGCCCGGACGTCAAGACCCCTTGACGGTCCTGGATGCGGCTACTGGCAAAACGCTGCTCACCTTAAACAACACCGAGGGCTCGGACGAGATCGTGTGCACCAAGGACGGAATAGTTTTAAGGGAGCGATCCAATATCTGATTTCTTTTCGAGCTGTTTTTTCAGTGACAACACGACAGCAGAAGAAAGTACTCATAAACCAGCTTCTTGACTTGATTGCAACACAAGAAGTTCCTGCCGTCCCCATCGTATTGAACCGAGAGTGAAAAAGCGAAGGCCAAAAAAATATAGGTTGATGAATAAGCCACGCGGTGATTTAAGGGATGCTATGATAGGAGCTTAACGTTATGTCATATCAATCTCAGTTAATTAAAGCCGATTGTACATTAATGTTATTCTGCGAAAGCAGGAATCCAAGACCTTTATCCTTTAGATTGGCAATTACAATATCGGTTCTTTCTTACTGAAATCATTATCAGTGCCATTCGTCCATGATACTTTTATAGAAAAATGGCTGTCTCTTGAAGTTGTTAGAGACAGCCATAAGTTTGCCACATATATTTTTTTGTCCAATATGTTTTGTGCGATTGGCTGTTTACAGTCTACATTAACACTCCGTACTATTTCCCGGACGAAGGCTCAGTAAGCTGCACTATTGCACCCCAGGACCAGATGTCGTCAGTTACCTTGAGCATCAGATGGTTGGTACCTTCGTTCAGCATAACGTCCACCGTGTCAGGTTGCTCTTGAATGCCTCGGCTGTTGTTATTCGCATGGACCTGCTTTCCGTTAAACCAGGCCTTAACGCCATCGTCGGTATAGATTTCAAGGCGAGCCGATTTCTGCTTGTCTGAAACGATCTTGGTACGTAAATAGGCAACTGCCTGATCAAAGCCGTATAAAGCCTCATCCAAATCGAGATACGCGGGGTGTTGCTTGAAAGATTCGAGCGATATGGGCTGCCAGGGGACATCCGCGTCGGGTAGATCCGGGCCGAATGGAATGTCAAAAAGCTCCGTCCCCTTCTTATCTTTCTGCAAATACGGGCCGGCAACTTCCCAATCACACAAATAACCATCGGCCTTGGCGGCTGCAATGTCCTGCGGAGTTAGGTCTTTAGACTCCACCGATTGTTTTGATTTGCCGTCATGGGCGTACCACTTGCCGTCCTTATAGACCATCGGCAAGATTAGTTCACATATGAGCGAACCTTTTCGACACAGGTAGATCGGATGGACATATCCATTGCCGGGATTCTCGGGCCATTCCGGCGTACTCAGAAAGTCGAGAACATCCGCCCAATATTTTGCGTTTTCAACCCACTTCTGGATCATGTCGGGTGCTTGATACGTATATTTCACCGTATCATACAGTTCGGTGTCTCCATGTATGGCGCTGCCGAAACACGTCAGCAAAGCCGCCAGCGGCGTACTCTGATCTGTGTACTTTATACCCGCTCGAATTTTGTTCATTTCTCGTCTGAATGTCTCGGAATTTTGTGTATCTCGTTTGCTTCGCAGGCCGTGGTATTTATCCGGGATATCGGCAAGTGTCGTGCCGTCCTCGTCCGGGTACAGAAAAGCAATCATACACATTCCATCGGAATAGTCACCTGTGTAGTTTCGCATCGTCACGGCTAATCCGCCATCGACTGTATCCGTCGCAATCACCTGTCTATTCGAGTCGACGAGTATCGCAGATTCAGGCAGGATGAACCGATAGTAATTCAGGCAATTCGGACTAATGTTGGCTGTTCTGAAATACCAGAGGGGTCCTTCTTTCCAATAGGTAGGGGCTCCTCCAGGAAATACCGGTATATCCTCAAGATCTACAACGCCAATAAGCTTGAAATATTCTCCCGGCTGAACTTGCTCCGAGAAATGGATGCTATAGGATGCGGTGGTTTCATCCATGAGCTTCATATCAACCGGGCAAAGATTGCCGTTTAGGTCATAAGCTTTCAGGTTCTCCATTATCGACACCTGAGAAAGCGTCAGCACATTCGTTGCTTTTGATTTGGTATTCGGAATCAGTAATGTCCCGTTATAAGTCGAATAACAATAATTGGTTACGTAAATGGCTCTTTGAAAAGTTGTTGAAATCCGCAGAAAACAGGCTTTTTACGGGTGTTTTCTCGAAAAGCATAACACCTATAA
>Ga0307379_10000435_pt1 | contig 70565 bp, 67 predicted proteins | sample UN2MG_FD_202237 | JGI IMG/M metagenome (GOLD analysis project Ga0307379, IMG submission 202237) | Soil microbial communities from Risofladan, Vaasa, Finland - UN-2 | ecosystem: Environmental > Terrestrial > Soil > Coastal area > Acid sulfate soil | place: Finland: Risofladan, Vaasa | collected... | reverse complement strand
CGAGTACATCGAGGTGTTCTATAACCGGCAGAGGCTTCACTCAAGCCTCGGGTATCTGACCCCGGTCGAGTTCGAGGCCGCAACGGCGGCCTAGGTGACGTGTCCACAAAACCGAGGCAGGATCAAGTGGGAGAAAGGGAGTATGGGAGTGTGGGAGTGTGGGAGTATGGGAGAATGGGGGAACGCCCAACATCAAGCAGCCAGCAGCCAGCAGCCAGCCGCTAGCAGTTAGCATCCGGCATCACTCCACACTCCACACTCCACACTCAACTCTCATCACTCATCAGCCGCGTGCATACCCGGAGGATTTCGGCGACGCTCCATGCCTGGGCTATGCAGCCTCTTGGCTTGTGCGGCGGATCGCCGTCGAATGCCTCGCTGATGCTCCCGATCCCTGCGTCCGCCAGATGCCTGCGGAACGGCTTCAGGAGTCCGGCGATTCGGTCCCGATCGCGGTAGACGCGGTAATGCGCGTCGGCGAATTGGCCCAGCAGCCACGGCCAAACCGTTCCCTGATGGTACGCGCGATCCCGCTCAGCCGGCCCGCCGTGATACACCCCGACGTACTCCGGGTCGTCCGGCGAGAGCGAGCGCAGCCCATACGGGGTGAGAAGCGCCCTCTCCACCGCATCCACGACCGCCTTCTGCCGCGTAGGCCCTAGAGGCGAGTGCGGCAGCGAAACGGCCATGATCTGGTTCGGGCGGAGTGAGGAATCTTTTCCCGCCGGGCCGTCAATCACGTCGTAGAGATATCGCCCGCGCGCATACCAGAACTTCCGCCGGAAGCTCCCCTTACACTCTGCCGCAGCAGAGGCATACCAATCTACCTTGCCGAGCTCGCGTGCCCACGAGCTCATCAGGCTCAGCGCGTTGAACCAGAGGGCGTTGATCTCCACGGGCTTCCCGATTCGCGGCGTGACTGGAAGTCCATCTACGCAGGCATCCATCCAGGTAACCTGACTTCCGTCCCGACCGGCGAAGAGCAGCCCATCGGTCGGATCAACCCGTATGCCGAATCTCGTCCCCCTGACGTGCCAATCCATGACCTCCTGGAGGCGCGGGAACAAGCGATGGAGTATCTCACGGTCGCCGGAAGCAGCCACGTATGCATGAAGCGCCTGGAAGTACCAGGGCGTGGCGTCGGCAGTGTTGTACTCCGCCGAGCCTTCGTCCCTGAAGCGATTCGGGATCATCCCACCGTCGGCCCACTCGATGCAGCAGAGAAGGATTTCGCGCGCCTCGGAGAAACGCCCCATGGACAGCAGAAGCCCCGGCAGGCTGATCATGGTATCCCTGCCCCAATCGGTGAACCAGTGGTAACCCGCCAGTACAGCGCGCCTCTTACTCCTGCTTCCGTGATCCGGCGGAGCGATCGCAAACTGATCGGCGGCAAGAAGCAGGTGCCTGCGAAAAGAGCTGCGTTCGCTCTTCACGATAGCCCGGCGGCGCGCCAGCTCCCGCTTGAAAGCGCCTTCGAGATCATGGTCCGGGCCATGTCTCTCGGCAGTGGCAACGAGGCCGGCCGATTCCCCGGGGGATAGATGAATCACAAAGACGCCCGGCGTGTAGAGGTCCTCGAGGCAATCGAAGCCCCTGTCCCGTTCGGCGCGGTAAAGGAAGCCCCGGTAGCAATCATCTCCGGGCTCGAATCGCCCACGAGGAGACCCCAGAATCTTCAGGGAATACGGCGCGTGCGCCGACTCCACGATCACCTGGCCGTCCTGCGCAAGGGCCACAAATTCGCCTTGTTGTGCGCGCCAGCCGTCGTGGTGGTATCCCCGGAACGAGCAGAACGGCCGGACTCGAAGGCCGACCTCGCATGGCGCGTCCAAAAGGCGATAAAGCACGTAGACCGTGCCCTTGCCGTGCTCCAGCCATACCTCCTTGACGAGCGTCGCCGCGCCCGCTTGGTACTCGAACGTCGGAATGCCAAGATCGAGGCGGAACGACTTCAGGAAGCGGTATCCCTGGGGACAGATAGTACCGTCGCGGTACTCGTTGGCGCCGAGGGGATAGACCTCCGACCCGACGTCAAGTTCCTCATCAACCTTGGCAAGGAGAACCTGCCGCTCCAGGGGCGGCGGAAAGGATGCTACCAGGAGGCCGTGGTATCGCCGCGTATTCGTACCGATGACTGTGGAAGATGCGTATCCGCCGATGCCGTTCGTCACGAGCCACTCGCGCGAGAGCGCGGCCTCGAGGTCGCTCAGGATGCTGCTGGGCACTTCGATCAACTTCTGCTCCGTCGGGGGATGTGTAATACAATTATCGGCGGCAGGCAGAAGAGCGTGCAGAGGAAACGGGCTCGCGCCGGTGGCAGCCAACCGGCTCAGGCAGACTACTCGCTACCAGAACCTCGGCGGCCTGATCTTGCCCTGGAAGACGTTGACCCAGGCGGAAGTGCCTTCGAGGGTCCAGTCCACGCACGGCTGGATTTCCTCGAGCAGATAGAGCCTGCGGAGCTTCTTCGCCCGCCGGTGAATCTTGTTCCAGACGCATGCGCGGTAGGGATAGACTTCGCACTTCCCGCCGGGGCGGGTGCCGCCGCACGGGCCGTTTCGAAGCTGCTTCGGGCAGTTCATCGGGCAGGTCAGCGCGGTGTAGCTGAGGATGCACTGGCCGCACTCGTGGCAGCCGAAAACGGGCTTCTTGAATATCTTCTCAGACCACAGAATCGGGTAGTAGAATATCGGATTGCTCAGAAACTCCAGTGCCATGAGGCCCCCGGTACGTGATGAGTGATGAGTGATACGTGAGGGAGTGGCGAAATGCAACGCCCCCTGCGATTATTCTAATGCCGGCCGCACGGGATTGTCAACTATCCGAATTGCCTCAGGAAAGATGTTGGCGAAATTGATTCGTTGCCTCAGATAAGGATGTTGCCGTAGAACTGAGGCATGGAGAAAATGAGCACACCTACAGTAAGAGAGATCGTGAGGCGCAAGAGAAAGGAGTATCTCAAGGCCCGTAAGGCGGAGAAGAAGCGGATACTCGACGCGTTGCAGGGGCTGACTGGTTACCATCGGGAATCGCTGGCGAGGATGCTCAGAGAAGGCGTTGGTCCAAGGAACAAACCGATCCGCCGGCCTCGGGCCTCGAAGTACACACCGATCCTGCCTCAACTCAAGGTTCTATGGGCCACCAGCTTCTATGCCTGCGGGAAACGGCTTGCGCCGTTTCTTGGGGAACTGCTCTCAGTGATGACAAGGTATGGAGAACTCTACGTGACACCGAGCGAGCAGTCGCTGCTTGCCTCGATAAGCGCAGCTACAATCGACAGGATGCTTGCGCCTGACCGGGCAGCGATGACGGTGAAGGGACGGACTACTACAAAGCCTGGGACGCTTCTCAGGTCCAGGATTCCTGTAAGAACATTCGCCCAGTGGGATGAGAATGAGCCAGGATTCTTCGAGCTCGACCTGGTGGGTCACTGTGGGGGCAGTGGCAGCGGTGAGTTTCTCTACACCCTGAACATGACGGACGTATTCTCTGGATGGACGGTGCTTGGCACTACGAAGGGGCGTGGAGAAAGGGGGACGCTTGTTGCAATCAAGTCAGCCTCGGAGCACGTACCGTTCCCGGTGAAGGGGATAGACAGTGACAACGACAGCGCATTCATCAACCACCATCTGGTGAAGTATTGCCGGTCTGAGGAGATAACGTTCACCCGCAGCCGGGAGTATAAGAAGAACGACCAGTGTCACGTTGAGCAGAAGAACTGGAGCGTTGTCAGGCAGTTCATCGGCTACAGGAGATTCGAGACAGACGAGCAGTTGGCCCTGCTAGAGAGGGTCTATCCGCTCATCATGCGCTATCACAACTTCTTCTCGCCGATGATGAGGCTCGCGGAGAAGGAGCGGTACGGGAGCAAGGTTACCAGGCGCTATCACACCGCCATGACACCTTACCAGAAGTTGCTCTCATCGAACGGGTACATCGATGAAGATACGAGGAGAGCTCTCAGGCAAGAGTATGAAGCCACAAACCCAGTAGAGCTTCTCAGGCAGATACGGGCGCTGCTTACTCAACTGGAGAACATGCCAGGCGCGGTAGCCCACACCCGGGACACTCGACCCGGAGCCCTGTCTTTATAACTTACATATACGGACTTGCAGACATTGCATTCGGCAACAATATTCGTGAGGCAACGATTACCCATTTCGACAACAAGGATAAATGAGGCAACATGGAGACTTCCAGCCGAGAGTGCGCGAAGGACTCCCACATACCGGCGCTGCTCTCGCTCGGCCAACGCGATCAGTTTCTAGCCCACACGCAGAGGTCCCGGCGGCCCCGGAATCTTCTCCTCAGCCTTCGCCCGCGATCCCTTTTCCGACTTCAGCAGCGACAATACGCACGATGCTCCCTTCACGCCGGAAACCAGCATCGCGCCGAACGTCGGACCCATGCGGCTCAGGCCGTATACGGAGGATACAGCCATCCCGGTAGCAACCAGCCCTGGATAAACCTGCCCTGTAAACTCGACCACGTCGTTCTCCGACCTTTCAACCCACATGGGAGCGCAGCCGGGAACTTTCAGCACGCCCTGCCTGGAGAGCATGCTGGCAACCACCGCATCGTGTCCTGTGGCATCCACAACGACTTTCGACTCCATCGCCACCGGATCTATGCAACTGATTTGTCGGGGCAGCGAATAGACGGGAGTCCAGTTGATAACCAGGCCGCTGACGCGGCCGTCGCCACGCAGGATAACGTCGTCAACCGAAGTCATGTTTGCGAACTTCACACCTGCATCGCAGGCGGCGGCGATAAGCTTGGCGCAGGCATGCGGCCCGTCTGCTACGTGCAGACCCTTCGAGAACTCCTTATGCGGCACGCCCAATTCGTCGAGGATCTTGTCTGCAGGCTCCCGAATCGTGACTTTGTTCATCAGATAGCCGCCGCTCCAAAAGCCTCCTCCCAAATAATTGTTACGCTCAATCGTAAGGACTTTCAATCCGTTCTCGGCCAGGATTTTCCCGCACATGAGCCCGCTCGGCCCGGCTCCGGCGATTAATACGTCGCTCTCGACGTACTCCTCGAATTCCGCTGCGAATTCGTGCACGATCGCCCGCGTTACATCCTTTTCACTAGTCTTGCTGAACACCACTACGTGACGCTCGCCTGTCATTGCAACCTCCTGGGTGATTTGTTACGCGAAAAACAGTTCAGCTTGGGGAGTTGAAGATCAGCAGGCCGCGAGTCGCGCTAGAAGCACGAACCGCGCTGAGCACGAGGACATCTCCGAGTTCAGGAGATTTCCGCATTCCCTACGCCGGTACTAACCGGATCAGGTTCAAAGGGATGAAGCGATAACACGTCGCTTCTCTCAGCTGTACTCAACCAGCACCCCCAGCGATCCACGATATGATACCACAGCCGAGCAGCCTTGTAAACCCCCATTCGTCCGGCAGCTATGCCAAGGGGCTGTGCGTCCGACTCGATACGCCGCCGGAGAGTGACGGGCACAATATGATAGCTTGACAGGTATGCCTCCCTCTGCTACAATGACCATCCCGCCGTCCTGCTATCCGGCCGCCGAATTTCCATAACAATCCGGCGGCGAAGTATGGAAGGATAACACTGACAACGCTCTGTACGGCGGAGCGTGGGAGGCACAAATGGTCAAGCTGTCACTGTTCTTGGGTCTACTGGCAACCGTTAGCAATGTGACATCCACAACCGTCACCACTCAGCCGCCAGCCATGTATCAGAGCTTTGTTATGACTCAGGAGGAGCTAAAGTTCGTCGAGCTGGTAAACAAGGAACGGGCGGGCCGTGGACTCTCACAGTTGACCATTGATCCGCTTCTGATAGAGGTGGCGCGCAAGCACAGCAGAGAGATGGGCGACAAGCACTATTTCTCGCATACCTCTCCAACTCCCGGGATGCAGACACCGATGGACCGATACCTGGCCGCTGAAAACGGAAGGCCGTCATGGGCACTGGTGGGCGAGAACTTAGTCTATTGCTCCATCGTGGATATCGAGCGTGGACACGCGGCGCTCATGAACAGCCAGGGCCATCGAGCAAACATACTCGAGGGCAGGTATCAGCGCATCGGCGTGGGAGCATATGTCAATCCAAGAGGCGAGCTGTACGTGACCCAGACATTCCTGGCCAAGGCAGACTAAACGCCCGTGCGATCATTAAGCGTGACAAGGGCCGTCCACCCGGACGGCCCTTTTTGCTGCGTACCGGACTCATAAGTACGCTTCGTCCCCAGTCCAATTGACTCGCCTGTTGCTCCTATGCTACCATTGGGCTGTAACCTAGGGGTCTAGGGATCCAGCAGCAAAGCTCGACCATGACAGGGCTAGCGCATTCAAATGGCTTATCAACCCCGCGTGTTGAACCAGCTTACTCGCTGCTGGCGGACTGACTGCTGAAAGCTGAAATCTCATGCTTCTTGCCATTGACGTCGGGAACACGAATATCGCTCTCGGTGTCTACACGGATGCCGCACTTGTGGCCGACTGGCGCATCCGAACGCAACTTGGGCGCACAGCCGATGAGTACGGAATGCTTCTCCACGACTTGCTCACCTACGCCGGCCTGAGCTTCGAAGACATCGAAGGCATCGCCATCTCGAACGTAGTCCCTCCCACCATGTCCGCCTTACTCGAGACCTGTCGGAAGTTCCTTAGCATAGAGCCTTATGTCGTTGACCCTGAGAAGCAAACGGGAATCACAATCCATTACGAACCCAAATCTGGCGTAGGCGCAGACCGGATCGCGAACGCCGTCGCGGCGTTCGCGCTGTACGGCGGCCCTGCGGTAATCGTTGATTTCGGGACCGCCACAACGTTCGATGCCGTCTCCGCGACCGGCGAGTACCTGGGAGGGGCGATTGCGCCGGGCATCGCGACCTCGATGGAGGCGCTCTTCCGCGCTGCCGCCAGATTGCCCAGGATTGACCTGGTTCGCCCGCCCACTCCCATAGGCACGACAACCGAAACGAGCATGCAGGCGGGAATCATATACGGCTTTGCGGGGCAGGTGGACGAGATCGTGTCCAGATTCCGGCAGGAGTTAGGTGAAGAGGCGAAGGTCATCGCAACCGGCGGTCTCGCAGAACTGATCGCCGCCGAGAGCCGAACTATACAGGTCGTCAATCCGCTTCTGACCCTCGAAGGGCTCAGGCTCATGTGGGAGAAGAGGCGTAACCCTTAGACGTCGGACATTACACCCTGGGACTCCCAGACTTTCCCGAACTCCAGGGTCTAGGCTCTCAAAGATGCGAATAGGATGCATTGAGATTGCTCCCCCGGTCGTTCTGGCACCCATGGCCGGTGTGACGAATCATTCCTTCCGGCTGATATGCAAGCGATTCGGCGCCGGGCTCGTCTGCACGGACATGATCAGCAGCTACGGGATTCACTATCGGAATCCCAGGACGCTCAGCATGTTCGACTGGACTCCCGAAGAGCGGCCCGTCGCTGTGCAGATATTCGGGGCGGATGCACATGTGATGGCCGCTGCGGCAGGGATGGTCGAGGCCGCGGGCGCGGATATCGTAGACATAAACGTCGGATGCCCTGTACCCAAGGTTAAGAAGACTGGGGCGGGCGCCGGTTTGATCGAGGACCTTCAAACTGCACGCAGGGTCATGGCGGCGGTCGTTCGGGCAGTGAGCATTCCGGTCACAGTCAAGACCCGCAAGGGGCCGGACGAGCGTACATTAACGGCTGTGGAGGTCGCCAGGATTGCGGAAGACGTCGGCGTCTCCGCCATCTGCATACACGGGCGGACCGCGGCTCAAGGCTATTCAGGAAGCGCCGATTGGAAGATCATCGGAGAGGCCAAACGCGCGATCGGCATTCCGGTAATTGGGAACGGCGATGTCAGGTCGCCTGCAGATGCAAAGCGGATGTTCGACGAAACGGGCTGCGACGCCGTCATGATCGGCCGCGGTGCCCTCGGCAATCCGTGGATCTTCCGTCGGACGGCTCATTTCCTGGAGACCGCAGAGCTGCTGCCGGAGCCATCACGCATCGAAAGAATCCAAACGGCGCGCGAGCACTTGCGCCTGATGGTGCAAATGCTTGGACAGGAGCGTGCCGTACGTGAAATGAGGGGCCAGATAGCCTGGTATGTCAAGGGAATTCCAGGCGCTGCTGCAGTACGGAGCCGGGCCGCTCAAGCAGCGTGCCTTGCCGAGATGGAAGATGCTTTGGCGGAGATCCGCACCTGAGGAACCGGCGCAGATACTGTAGACTAGTGACTTTGAGGCGACAAGGAGCAGCAAGTGGAGAAGTTTGCCTTCATAGTTCACCCTTTGGAAGCCAGACCGGACTTGGCGCGGAAATATCCGTTTGTGAGGTATCTCCCGGAAAGTGTCATCGAATGGGGGTTCAAATATAAAGCACCGATGATGGTTTCACACATAACCGGCGTCAAATCACTCACCGGCGCGGAGGCCGAAGGCTGGTTCATCGGGTGTCCGCTCACCGCTCGCCAGATGATGGCGCTCCCTGTGGAGTTGGTACTGGAGAAGATCATACAGGCCGCGCGCACCGCCCAAGAGCTTGGGGCGTGCATTGTCGGCCTGGGGGCTTTCACCTCCGTTGTCGGCGACGGGGGCATCACAATCGCAAAGAACGTGGACATCGCGGTCACGACCGGGAACAGCTACACCATAGCCACGGGGATTGAAGGGGCACTAAGAGCGGCGGCCATGATGGATATTGACCTATCCAAGGCAAGAGCCGCCGTCGTAGGCGCAGCAGGCTCCATCGGCCGCACATGCGCCAAGATTCTGGCGCGGCAGGTCTCCGAGATCAACCTGGTCGATCTCGGACTGGAGCAACTAAACAAGGCCGCTGCAGAGATAACCGCCGAATGCAATGCGATCGTGAGGCTGCACACTGACGTTCGCACCGGGATCGCGGACGCGGATATCGTCGTTTCCTCCACCAGCGCCGTCAGTGCAATAATACACCCGGCAGACATAAAGCCGGGCGCCGTCGTGTGCGATATCGCTCGCCCCAGGGATGTCTCGACCCAGGTTGCAAAGGAGCGCGACGACGTGCTGGTAATCGAAGGCGGAGTCGTGGCGGTCCCCGGAGATGTCGAGTTCAATTTCAACTTCGGCTTTCCGCCGAAGACGGCATATGCGTGCATGTCGGAAACCATGATGCTGGCCCTCGAAGGCCGCTATGAGAGCTTCACGCTCGGCAAGGAGGTGAGCGTGGAGCAGGTCGAGGAGATCTCAGCGCTAGCCAAGAAACATGGCTTTAGGTTGGCCGGTTTCCGCAGCTTCGAGAAGGCGCTTACTGACGAACAGATTAAACGGACCAAAGACACAGCCAAGCGTAGGATTGCCATCGGTTGAGCCCATTCAGTAAGGTTTTGAGTTTACCTGGCTTGGGTAAAAGAGATTATGAACGAACTTGGTACTCAAGAGGTCTAAGGGGTGAACGCAAGATGGCAGCCGCGCCGCAGGGCGAGGTAGTCCGGATGAGGATACCCAGCGATCCCAAATACGTATCCGGCGTCCGGCAGGCAATCCATTCTATTGCATACAGTCTCGGATTCTCAGCAGACGTGGCAGAAGACATCGAGCTGTCCGTTGCAGAGGCCCTGACCAACGCACTAGAATATGGCAGTCCCGAGCAAAAGACGAACGCTATAGTGGTAGTGTGCAGGATTGCGGACGACAAGCTCACGATAGATGTTCGTGATGAAGGCCCGGGCTTTGACCTGCCTGAGTCCGAGTGCCGGCAGGACTTGATGGACGAGCGCGGCCGGGGCCTGAGGTTGATCTACCACCTCATGGACAACGTGAGAGTGTGTCATACGCCGAGGGGCGCCCGCATCCGCATGGTCAAGAAGTTCTCCCACGAAAAAGGCCGGCCTTTAAAGCCATCTCGATAGCGCTATTCGCCGTGTCCAGACAGAAAAGACAAGCGGCACCCCGGCACGCTGTTGCAGCGGTGGGATGCCGTGTCTCTTCGAGCCTATCGTCCTAGCCAGCTCCGGCCTTGCCGCGCTCGATGAGTTCCTTGACTTTCTGGCCACCCTTGTGGCCTATCTCCTCATAGAACTCGTGACCGTACTTCTTGCTGGTGGTTTGGCCACCCTTCGCGCCTATCTCCTCATAGAAAGGAGAACCATAGCGCTCGCTGGTAGTCTTGCCGCCCTTCTTACCGATATTCTCGTAGAACCCGTGGCCGTACCTGCTGCTGGTGGTCTCCCCACCACGCTTCCCGGCCTCGCTCACGGTCATTGCACCCTTCTTCTCAGCAGCCATTCAACGCACCTCCTTTCATCCTCATTCACTATTGCCCGGCAGACTTGCTGCCACCTCAAACCACGATCTCGCGCGCCTCAACTGAGCTTTCGACTTCTAGCCGCCCTGGTCGCTTATCTCCTCATGCAACTTGCGGGTCGTGCCGTGCGCCGGTCCCACAGTCCTAGCGCGAGCCGCCAGCAGCCTTCTTGCCCTCTTCGATGAGTTCCTTGACCCTCTGGCCGCCCTTATGACCTATCTCCTCGTAGAATGGCGTTCCGTATTTCCCGCTCGTCGTCTGGCCGCCCTTTCTGCCGATGTCCTCATAGAAGTCGTGGCCATGTGTTTCGGCGGTACGCTTGCCGCCTCTTCGTCCCGCCTCGCTTACTGTCATACCGCCCTTGCCTTCTCGCACGCAGCTCACCTCCTCGTACTACGGGCAACTTCCAGCCGTGCTGGCGGGATCCTGTCCCGCCTGCCCTCTCGCCGTATACTGGTGACATGAGGCAAGCCTATCATTACCCGGCGGCCTTCTTGCCCTCTTCGATCAGCCTCTTGACCTTCTGGCCACCCTTGTGGCCTATCTCCTCGTAAAACTCGTGGCCGTACCTGCTGCTGGTGGTCTCCCCACCCTTTCTGCCGGCCTCGCTTACGGTCATCGCGCCCTTCTTCTCCTTGGCCATTCGTCTCACCTCCTACCTAGTGCTGCTCGGACCCTGGTCGGGTCATGTCTAAGCCGTCCAGACGGCCAGAGGGACTCACTCCCCTACCCTCTTTCCTTCCTCGATAAGCTCCCTAACCTTCTGGCCACCCTTGCGGCCGATCTCCTCATAGAATCCGTGGCCGTGCCTTTCTCTTGTGACCCGCCCGCCCCTTGGGCCGCCGAGCTCCCCGCCCTTTGCACCGATTTCCTCGTAGAATTCATGGCCGTGCGTCCTGGCGGTCTTCCGACCGCCTCTCCTTCCGGCTTCACCGACTGTCATCTCACCCTTGCCTTCCCCTGGCACACCGGTTCACCTCCTCAGACGTGTTATAACCAATTGCTAATCGTGCCAAACATCCCGCAAGCACGAAGTTACCTCCAATGCGTGCCTAGAAACGGTTTGGCAACTGACGGCATTACTGCGATCGAAATGCCGCTGGCTGACGTGCGGATCGCCCCGTATCGAGCATTCGCAGGACATGGCTCACCACGTCCACCGCCACGTTCCGACCAGTGGCTTCGAACAGGCCGGACCATGACGGAGCGCCATTCACTTCCAGTATCACGGGACCGTCCGGACCGTCAACCACATCCACGCCGGTGTAGTCCAGACCGATAGTCTTGGCCGCCTCCAGACAGATCTCGCGAAGCCGGGCAGACAACTCGCACGCCTGGCAGCCAGCCCCTTGAAAGACATTCGCCTTCCACTGCCCCTTGCGGGCAATCCTATACATCGCCGCCGGTATCTCATCGCCCACGACGAAGGCACGTATGTCCCGGCCTCCATTCGAGATAAACTCCTGCACGTAGACCGCTCCGTACCTGTCCAGAAAGGCACGAAGCAGTCTCTCGCAGCCCTCGACCTCCAGCTTTTCGATGCCTATGCCATGCGAACCGTAGAGCGGCTTGACCACCGCTGTCCCGAACTCGCGAACCGCGGCAGCGGCTTTGTCCACACTCTGGGTCACCACTGTACGTGGGACGGGCAGCCCCGCCCTTTCAAGATAGAACGTGGTCTGGGCCTTGCTTTCAGCCAGAGAGAGACCGTCCGGGCGGTTCACTACGAGCCAGCCCTGCCTGTCAAGAAGCTGGAAGACTTCATACTGGTAGTCTATCTCGCCCCTTCGGTTGAAGCTTCGGACAATGAACGCATCGTAGAGATCCGCCGGATCGCCCTGAACACAGATGGACGGCGCTCCGTCCACGCGAATCTCAAACGACATCGGATCAATAGCAACGCCCACAGCGAGACCGTTCGCCGCCTTCAACAGCTCCGTGCTGGACCAATCCTGTTCGATGTCTGAGCCGATGATCCCGATTCGACGCACCTGAAATACTCACTCCCAGGCATCCTAGCAGGACCGTGCGAGTGCCTGGACTTCCCGGGCTGGGTTGGCTCACCAGGATTCCGGAGAACTCGCTTGCACGGGAGCGCTCCGACCGGTGGCCGCGAAACCATTACCCGCTAATCGAACGCTGTAAACCATCAGCCACGCGCGAGGCAGACGCGGGACCTTCATGTGGAAGCGAGGCGCTGCGCCAGTGATTCCCCGCCAGACCGCCTAGATGCCGAAGACTTTCTGTACACCTTCACGGATGAACTTCACCGCGATCGCAGCGAGGAGCATCCCCATTATCTTGGCGATGACATCCGAACCGGTCTTCCCGAGGTATCTGTAGAAGGTACTGGCGTACCTGAATATGAGGAATGCGAGGGCAAAACTTAGGACTACGGCGCTGAAGGTAATCCACACCCCGTATGTCCCTATCAAGACGATAGTCGTCGTGATCGCTCCCGGACCGACGAGGAGTGGGATCGCCAGAGGCACCACCCCTGGGCGTCCACGGCCCGCCTCGCCGTAGTGAGCCTCACCTACAATCCGAAGAGCAATGACCAGGAGGAGTATTCCACCGGCAATCTTGAAGTCGCTCAAAGTTATGCCGAAGAGACTCAGAATCCCGGTGCCAGCGAACGTGAAGAGGAGGATTAGCAGGAAACCGACAAACGTAGCTCTCGCGAATATGGCACGCCGTTCATCCGGGGTTGCACCGTGCGTCAGAGCCATGAAGATCGGCACAAGGCCGAGCGGATCCGTCACGATAAACAAAGCCGTCGCCGACTCTAGGAGGGCTGTGAGAGAGGACATTTCTCCCTATTCTTCACCTGGCTTCTTTTCGGCGGTCTCCCGCATCTGTTCGAACTCGTACAGGGCGGTTTCGCGGTCTACCTGATCCTCGAACTTGTCCTCGATGGTGAAATCGAACTCGTCCGAGTCGGTATCCATTGCGCTGTCAATCGGCACGGGGCCTGCCGCAGGACGCTCAGCCTCTCCGTTGTCAAGCTCGTACTCCTTTTCCTCAGCCTTGGTTGCAGCCGTGTCAGTCTCCGGGCTCACTTCCACCGGTGGCGCGGGCGCTAGAAGGTCGGCGGGAGCGGTGTGCGCGAGCGATTCTATGGCCTCGTCCGCGCCCATGCCTTCACTCGACTCCGGATCCGTCGGAAGCATCTCCTCAGCCGAGTCCTGCCAGTCGAACCCGACATCCTTTTCGTCCGGTGTACTCATGAGATCTACGTTGATGCCCAGGCTGCCTTCTTCCTCCGACCGACCGCGCGGATGCGGCCGAGTCAGCTCGTCAACCGGATCGCGCGGGAGCTTCGCGTCGTCAATATCCTCTGCGGCATCCACGTCGTCGGCGAAGGCGGAGTCCCGCTCCTCCCTGGCCTCGATAAGGTCGCCCAGGTTCTCCACAGAGTCATAATCTCTTCTCAAACGGTCTTCGGCCATTTCCTTGTTCCTGCTTATCCTGAATCCCCATCATGATGAAGAATAACGTAAATACTTATACTTAGATGAACTGGATTATGGTGCGGCCGTCCTCCATCTCAATGTCAAGCGCCTCGGCGCGCCCCGCCTCGTCCTCCTTGACCCAGATAGCTTGAGGATTCATCACCTCATGTGTCAGCGCCGCCGGCTCGCCGCCCTCGGGGTCCCCCGCGATCACCGTGATCGTAGGTTCATGCTCATCCTTCAGATCCGGCTCAACGCCCAGCAGCGGTTTCCGTTCTACCAGTCTCTGGGCGCCCAACTCTGCGGTCTCCATGTCTACTGTCACGTTCCGCGTCTGGTTCTGGGCGCTGAACGCAGCCAGGAAATCGTTCCACTGGTCCTGAGGTATCTGCTGCGTAGCCATGCTGCACATCCTCCTTCTGGGGCTGCTCCAAGCGTGTACGGCGAGACACATCGGGCCTCTTAGGCCGTCTCATGACTAGTGTACCATCACCCGCCGGGTGCCAAACTTCCGCCGGTCTGCGAGTCTGTCTGCTTTCCTGGCGCACGGAGAGACTACGCTAGGTCGAGAAGCGAGAGCGTGCAAAGGCGGGACCGGAGACCAAGGTAGGCTGGTCCTAGCTCGCTATGTGGAGCCAATTATGGAGGAGGAAGTACATGCGGCCGATCAGGAGCGACATACGGGACATCACCGTCGAGCCGAAGATCGCCCCGAAAGCGAACATCAGAACCCAGCGCCCGATGCTTGACGGCACGCGCCTCGCGGCGCTTCTGTGCTCGAAGGAGAAGAAGAAGTAAGCCATCACGGTCAGCAGAACTACAATGAATACCACGTTGTTCAGGACGTCGCCGAGGCCCATCCCCGGCCCATATATTGGTTTGAAGGAAGCATGAATGCGGTCAATGTTGACGCCCGCAAATCCTTTGAAGGCGGACCCAGCGATCAGGCCAAGCAGCGCGCCGAATATTATCCGGCTGATCCAGAGGTACCTCTGGCTGTATATGAAGTAGAACATGCCGCCTGCCACAAGCGCCAACACCCAGTACCATTGGCCGCCGGTGATCTTGTCCCACCAGAGCGGCTTTAGGATTTGCGCCCATGTCATGTACACACCATAACCGGCCGCCGCCCCGATGAACGCGTGCTCTGCCAGCCGGTACACCGGATTCTCCTTGTAAAGTATGGAGTAGATCGCCAGCGTGCCGAACGCGGCCAACCAGATGCCGATCGTGCCCGTTATGTGACTATCCGAAAGCCAGCTAAACAATTCATTCACCATGCTGTTTACGATTGCAGCCTGCGTCGGCGGGAGCTTATGTAGCCGATGTTCCCGACTACTATCAGCGCAATGATGAGCATGTGCGAGGTGGACAGTGCCCCGGCCCCTCTGGTAGCAAAGTCCTGGCGGTCAAGCAGACTCTCGTATTCCGCCGCGCCCTTCATGCCTATCAGCATGCCCTTGATCTGCCCCGCATCCAGCGGGTTGAAGCCCTCGGGCGCCATCACGGCAGTTGGAGCATAGATCAAAGGCGTCCGATATGGGCCGTATATAAAGGCTATCCAGTATTCGAGCGTGCGCGATGGAGTCACCTCAGCGATCAGCCCAATATCACGAATCTTCTTGATACCGCGCATCATCGGGATTCTTGTCAGCGGCGTCCCGTAGTAATCCGTGCCTATGGCGCCCTGCACGTCATGTGGAAAGGACTGCAGCAGCGGGATAAAGTTAGCACCAGGCCTGTACCCCCAGTGGACCCAGTCGGTTCCGTACTTCTTACCTAACTCCCCAGCAATGCGGACCGCCAAATCATATGAAAACTTGTTTCCCTGGGGATCGAATGCGAGTATTGCAAACTTCTTCCGCCGCATGAACATGTGCCGGATCAGCGCCTCAGTCTGGGGCTGGTTCTCGGCTGTCGTGCCGGAAGCCCAGAAGATGGACACGATCGCGATCTTGCCCTCCGGGATGCTTTCCACCGCGTCATAGGCCCCACGGACGGACGGACTGATCACGATCGGCAGCCTCAGCCTCCAAATGAGCGGTGCCGCAATGACAACAGCCAGCAGTAGATACGTTATTCGTCTGTCGATATGCTGGAGTTTCTCAAATACGCTCATGGTGTGTCGCCTTTGGCCGAGACGACTCCTCCTATAACTCCCGCTCGAAGAAGCTGCCCCGCTCGAGGCTCAACCAGGTACGGAGAGCCATAGCAAGAGCACCGACTTCGATGCCGAACGCAATCGCTCTCCACGCGGCCATGTTCGGCTCGTTTAGTATCCAGTAGCTCACGTTCTCAAGCCTGAAAAGGCTTCCGAGGCCCGCTGCCGGAAGGCCGTTGGTGATGTACGCGCCGATCGGGACCTGGCCGAGCATCACCACAAACGCAGCAGCGAGCATCAAAGTCGCTTCGGCTGACCGGATGCGAAAGGCTCTGTACGCCGCCGAAACGATAAAGAACCCGACAATGGAGAACATGGCGGCTCCCAGCGCCGCCACGGTGCCGTCAAAGAGCATGTTGAAGGTGTTCTTACTCATAGCGGACGACGGCGTCAAGTCCTGCCAGAAGCCGGCCAGCATCATCACGAAGAAAGCCACGAAGAAGGCCAGATTGTTGTGCCATCCTTGGCGCTTCCTTGCGAGATTCTTGCCGTGGAACCTGAACAGACTGTAGACGCCCAGTCCCAAAGCGAACGCATAGACCACATTCGTCGCATCCGCCACCTGCTCTATAAAGCCGGTCAGGAAGTTCTTGCCGGTCTTCGGATCCCCGGGCACGAAGAATTCGACCGAGTAGATCAACCCCGCGAGGAATGTGACAATCGCTACAAGGGCTTTCCTGTAGTGCACCGGAACAAGCTGGAGCAGCAGGAACACCGCGCCCCCGAAGATGAGGAAATCGCACAGGACTCCGACCGCCCAGATCCACTGCGGCGCCCCAGGTCTTATCAGCCAACCAGTGAACAACTAACCCTCCGAAAGTGCCCGACAGAGACAGTAGACATTAGACCACAGACCGCAGACCAGCCGGGAGCCTGGCCGTCTGCACTATCCAGGGCTGAACCACTTCAGCCAGTTCAGCCATTCCCCCAAGGAAGGATGCACTGCGAGCAGAGTGGCGGTGACGACTCCTGCCAGCATGATGAATACGAGAACCGCCTTCGCGTAGTCCTGTCCCGCCAAGCTGCCGAGAAGTGTAGGCTCGCGTGACAGATATGCACTGGCCGCATAGAACTCATCCCCGATGATGGTATAGTCCGCAGCCGTTATGAAAAAGGGAATCTGGGTTATCTCCGGCGTGCCTGCCACTTGGACCGCCCCTACCTGGTGGCCTGTCTCAGCCAAAATCAGCGATTCTGCAAAGAAGTTACCGAACATGAAGTTCGATGCAACTTTCTCGCGATTCAGGATGCCTACCACTCCGGACGCGTAGGCGAACTGGTCGTCAGATAGGAACCTGATATCCTCCGGGTTGAAGTGTTCCGGCACGCCCTGGGCAGCGTACGCATCTTTGGTGACTTCCTCCGCAATCGTGTATACCACCGAGTCGGCGGTTGGCACTATGATGCGCGTCCGGTACTTCGCGGCAGCACTCGCTATGTGCTTCAGTATGGCAAGAGCCTGAAGAGTCGGCAAGCTCAATCCGCTGAGGCCGGGGCAGAACAACATCGGGCGACCCATCTCAGCGGCCCGCCCGACTGCCTCATCAATCGCACTGAGGCCCGGAATCTTCCTTATGTAGAGGTCCTTGCCGCGCCGTGCCCAGAATATCTTGTAAAGTATCAGGAAGACCAGCACACCTTCCAGGATTGCGACCGTCCAGTTGGCATGGTTCATACGAGTTACTCTTTCTGCGCCTTCGCATCCCGTTCTTCGGACAAGTCCTCGATCCGCCGGATCAGGAGTTCGACATTCTCTTGGGTGCTGAGGAGCTGGGAATACCTCTCCACACCTTCCCGGCCAAAGATCGGAACCAAGACCGGGCTGGCGACCAGCACGGATTGACTCGCCAGAAACGCCAGCGGCTTGTGCATCTCAAGGAAGAGGATCGCCGGCGTTTCCAGACGTCTGCTCACGATCTTCCGGGCCAACTTGCCAATCAGCTTATCACGCTCCTCCTGGGAGAGCTCGTCATCGGCCTGTTTCGTCATTGGCGCATCTGGCATCACGCATCCTCCTTACCGCCTCGATCACCTCGTCGCGGTTTCCACCAAATCTGAGGTAGACGCCGCGATATGCCTCCAGACGCCCCCGCGGCTCCAGCGGGCTCAGCTTGATCCCGCGGTCGTCCAGGTAGTACTTTTTTACCCTGTCCCATTCGATGTAAGTCCGGCTCAGGAGGGTGCGGGAGAAAGCGCCGTGCTCACTGATTACAAACCTAATCGGGAAAAGGAACTCAGCGAGCGCGGATATGAGCAGAAAAGCGGCGACGGCCAAGACCAGGAGGCTTTGGAACATGATGTAGGAGGCGAGCAGGCTTCCGAGAACGACAGGCCCGACTAGGAACATCCTGCCCGGGCTTTCCCGCAAGATGTGCACCTTCCAGCTCAGGATCGGCTCGGTAGAAACCGCCGCCGGTCCCGGTTCAGGCTCTAGATGCGTTCTCTCCATTCAGGCGTTGAAACTCCCAGGAGACTGTCAACTCGAATAGCTCGCTGGTCAATTATAGAAGAGTTGGAACGCCGTGTCAACGAATCGCGCCAGGCGCGAAAAAAGCGGCCCGCCCAAGGCGAGCCGCTAGGATTTACGATTGCGATGCGCGTAGAGCTACTGCTCCTCGCTGACCTCCGCAGGAGCTTCAGCCTCCGGCGCGGCCCCTATCTCCTCCTCGACCTCCGGCACAACTTCCTCAACCTGGACGATAGGCATGCGGACTACTGCGACGACATTGTCTCCCAGCGGCCCAATCAGCCCGACGCCCTCTGGGATGCTGACCTCCCGCACGTGCACAGCGTCGCCAAGTTCGAGACTCGATACATCAACATCAATATGCGTAGGAATGTGGTCCGGCAGCGCCCGCACCTCCAACTCTCTCGTGAATTGCTCAAGGATGCCGCCCTGCTTCGTCCCAGGAGCTGCTCCCAGAAGGATAATAGGAACAGACGCCTGGACAGGCTCATCCATGGATACGCGATGGAAATTCACATGAAGCACCTTGTTGGTGATCGGGTCTCTCTGGATTTCCTGGATCAACACCGGATGGGCCTTCGATCCCTTCCCGTCAACTTTCAAGTCTATCAGCGAGAGCCGGCCGCCCGGCGTTCTCAGAATTTGCGTCAGATCTGCAGCCGGAACTGTTATCGCTTTGGACTCCTCTCCTCTACCATACACAGTAGCGGGCAGGTGTCCCTCGCGCCTCAGCCGCTTTGTTTCGCTCTTTCTGAAATCTGCCCTCGTCTTGGAAGAGAGCTGGAGTCTTGTCACTATGCCGTCCTCCTGAAATCGCGCAGTGGAATCTTCGCACTAAGGCGCGGCCTTCCGCACGCCGCGCCGACACCAAGTATAACCGACGCCCGCCCCGAAGTCAAGGCAGGCAACCTATTTCAGCGCCCGCAGCAGTTTCAGCCTTGATGCTAGGAGATTCCTGCTGTCGCGGGAATAGTCAGTGCGGTCCAATGCGACCCGACGCAGAATCGCCAGAGTCGGCTTTCTTCCAAAGCGCTTCTCGTGCTGCCTGAGCAGCTCGATATCCTCCAGCCCGTCCCGGAAATTCTCCAGCCGGATGCTGCCGATCGGGCCCTTCTCTCCTGGATACAGCAGCTCGCCGTCGCCATTCAAAGAGGGATATTGCCCGCCCGCGGTGACTGACCAATCTATGCGCGGGCCGGCCGTTGAAGGGATCGGCTCGTCGTTATTCTGTTTATCCCAGATATTCACGCCCCAGTACAGGAAACCTTCTACATCGTATTGGAAGGCCTGCCACCAGATCAACCGTGCCTCGATCAGCGGATTCTCGAGCAGCCAGTTCGCATAGGGATAGTTCGGCCCCATGCAGATGTACCACCATACCTCGCCACCGCGCCGCCGAACGCTCTCTGCAAGTTCGTGATCGTAGGACGAGGTCATCGGCACATACCAGTCTATATTGAGCGACAGCGGATCGGTGCCCGGCGGCAGCCAGGCAGTCGAGAGAGTATGCACTCGCGGATACCGGCGCTTGATTTCCCCAAACAGGTCTTGAATAATCGGTATGTACTCCGAGCCGCGCTCGTCGAAGCCATAAATGTATGCCTTGTCCAGCAGCCCGCGCTTTTCCAGCTCGGGAATAAAAGCATCCAACCGCCGGAAGAACCGCTCCTTGAACTCCGGCGTGTATGCAGACACCGGATCGTAACAGACCCATGTAACCCGCTTAGTCGGCTCCGAGACGACGTTCAGAATATTGAAGGCATTCAGGCCGCGCGAGTCTGCATACTCCAGCTCAGCGAGGTCCGGCAACCGGGTTCGGGAGACGTCGTCCGGGCTCAGGCGATGTGCCAGGAGGTAGTCGGTATACGCGCGGCGGAGCGGCCGCGTGGCTTTGCCATAAACTTTCTCAAGGAAGCCATCCATCAGGGCAAAAGCGGTCTTCATATAGCCCTGAACGGGGATAACCGCCGGATGCACGGTGACAGAGACCGGGACTTCAACCCCTGGAGCACCGTCGGCGCGAATGGTGATGCTGCCGCGATACGTCCCCGGCGCTGTGCGCTCAGGCACGTGGATGGTGAACCACAGCGGCTGCACTTGCCCGCTCTCGATGCAGAAATCCCCCGGAGGAAGCAGCGGATCGGGCCACCATGAGGAAGTGCGCCGTGGGGAGTAGGGATGCGCAAACGGCTGCTCGACCCACACGTATCCGACGCGGAACCACTCTATCTCGGACTTCGGAATGCAGGTTGCGGATTTCGCACATTGCGGGGAGTCCATGACCAGGTCTGATGCCGAAACTTGTACCTTCTTGATCACCTCTCCCGTCGGGCGCAGGCAGATTTGGAAGGACTCCCGATCATTACGGGCCGCATTCAACCCCACTCGCGTGACAGGCCGAATCGGCGGCAAATCATCTTGAAAGACCCGGGTAGACGAATCCGCGATCCACCAATCAAAGACAGGTGCACGTCTGGGCGGCTTCACCCTCGCGGAGGCAGTCTTGGTTACACCATTGAGCTCCGCAGCGACTATGACAGTCACAGCAACAGTACCGGAGGCGGTAAACCGCTCGGCAATCCGAATGCCGGTTCCTGAGAGCGTCCATATCTCCCTGCCTTTCTGCTTCGCGCTGATCCGCCAATCCGCCTCGCCGCTGAACTCCGCCCATACGTCATACGAGGAGGCGGATGCAGGATGTAACCGCAGCTCGCGGATTTCCAATGGGAGTTGCTCCATGCGAACGTCGCAGAAGCGCACTTTCCCCCTGGTACTCCGCAGCATGAGGTAGACGTGGACCTCGGTGACCGGGTGAGTCGGCCTGACTTCCACGCTCACCTGCTGCCAGCGCCGGTACCCGATGCGCGGGAGACCCTGCTGTCCCCACATGGGAGGCCCTCCTGCCTGGCACACGTCCAGCCACAAACAGCAGTCGCCGACGGGTTCGACCTCGTCACACCGCATCCAGGCCTTCACTGCGAAGGCTCCCCTGCGCGGCAGGTCGAAACGAAGTACCTGCCTGGCGGCGGACGTTCCCTCGCCGGAGCATATCAGTTCCACGGCCGGCATGCCTTTGCGCCCGCCGTCGGGTATCACCCGGCAGTCGCCGATCTGCTCCCAGCCGACGAGCTTGCCATCCTTCTGCTCGCGGAGATCACCGTTCCGCAGGCCAAACGGCGTCCCGGCGAGGGCACACGAACCCAGGAGCACGAGTAGGATAAGAACCACTGATGGCATTATAAGCCCCCTGGGTTCTTTTCGCCTCTTAGGAAGATGAATTCCTGCGCCCCATACGATGGCTCGTTCAGGCATTAGAGAATACGCCCGGAACCAAGGGGCTGCCTCATCCGTACCGTAAGTAGTAGGATTGCTTGCAGTGCAAGCGCATTTTATCAAACGCACGGTGGAGGTGGAACAATGGGTAAAGCTATTAGTACAGGAGCAATGCTCGACCAGGCGATGAGGAATCGTTCCTCGATTTGGACCAGCTTGAAGGCGGCTGAAGCCTGGCCTATCGGGAAGGCCGCCGCTGTAAACATCGGGCTGTCCGCGTTCTACGGCCTCGTCATGGGATCGTATCAACTAGCCGCCACGGGCGGCTGGAAGCAAGCCCTGGCAAGCGCGATCAAAGTCCCTTGCCTGTTCATGTTGACGCTGCTGGTCTGCCTGCCGGCGCTGTATGTGGCAAGCTCGCTGCTCGGAAGCAGCTTGAACCTGCGCCAAGTGCTCGGCATACTGATGGCCAGTTTTCTCGTAACAACCACACTTCTGGCCGCATTTGCACCGATTACGGCGTTCTTCATGCTTTCGGCACGCCATTATGTGTTCATCAAGCTGCTCAACGTCGTCTTCTTCGCGATCGCTGCCGGAGCAGGTTTGTCCATCATCGCGGGGGCAGTGAAGACTATGGGGGACCAAGACGCTGCTGGGTACCGCGTGCTTCTGAGGTTCTGGTTCCTGATCTATGCCTTCGTCGGAACTCAGATGGCGTGGATTCTCCGGCCGTTCGTCGGCGATCCAGGTCTGGGTTTCTCGGTCTTCAGACATCTCGGTGGCAACTTTTACGCCGACGTGCTCAAATCCCTGGGCGGATTGTTCTAGCCCGGGAATCCGCGCACCCTGCCGTTCCGTACCGAGGACTTTCCGATAGTGACGGGACAGCGGTAAACCCGTTCGCCGACGCATTGAAGAGCCTGCGCTTTTCTGGTATACTGTCAGCCGGATGGTGGGATGGTCGTGCGCACGACGAGATTTGCGGTCTTCGGCCAGGAACTCTATTTCGAGGAAAGCATCCGAGCAATCGAATCCTTTCACGATGCGCCCGAACACGACCGCTTGTCCGCCAGAATCGCCGAGCAGCTCCCCCATCAATCTCCAGCGACCCGGCTTCGCGTCGCTACCAAGATCGTTCAGCGCTTCTTCAAATCGCCCGATGGAAACTCGCACGCAGGCCCATTCCTGAGACTCGTCAACGGCCTGAAGAGCGAGTCCGCCCGCCGCGATTTGCTTTACTGGCGCACGGCCCGCACGGACAGCCTCATTGCCGCCATTGCCGGAGAGATCTTCTATCCATACTTCGTGCTGAATGATCTGCCCCAGGGGTATGACGAGTCTTCGTTCCGCATGGCAAACACGGCCGGGCTCTTTGCGATTGACCGGGTGATCAGCCTCGATTTCACAGTGGAGTACGCCAGGCGCATCTGGAACTTCGACAGCGCGAGGACGGTGACTCTGGCGCTGCGGATCATGAGGCAGGCCGGAATAGCCGACGCCCTTAATGTAGAGATCGAAAACCATCGCGTGCTCAGCTACTATCTCCTTCCGCACTCGCTGAGTCCGGAAGTCTTTGCCTACTGCATGGGAGAGGAGTTTCTCGATACAGAGTCTTTCCCGGCGATCCCGCTGGACCGGCTGTATAACGGCGACTGCGTTAGAGCGTTTTTCCTTGGCCGGCTGCAGGCGAACTCCGTCTTGAGATCTCTCGAACAAAGAGCCTTGATAGAGCGCACCACCCTACGGGGCGTACGGCATGTCCGCTTCACTCAGCAAGACCTGGAAGCGCTGGTATGCTCCCTCATTCCTCCCACTTGAGAGGTTCCCCGATGCAGGGAGTCATCATCAAGAACGTGGCGAATCTGCACCGGGATAAGTCCGCCGATTCGGAACAGGTAACCCAAGCCATCATGGGCCAGACGGTTCAAATTGAAAAGGATGAGGGCGAATGGCTTTACGTTAAAACGTGGGACACCTACCACGGCTGGATTCAAAGCTGCTGGGTAAACCGCGGCCTTCCGCAACCAACCACAATAGTGACGGTGACATCACTATTCACAGATGCTCTGTGGGCTCCTGACCCGGACGGAGAAATCTGGACGAAGTTAGTAATCACTACATCCCTGGAATTCCTGGACAAACAAGGCGACCTCATCCATGTCCGGCTGCCAGACGGAAACGAGGCATGGCTGATGGGCAAGGATGCAAAGCTCAGCGTCTCAGGCGAGGAGAAACTACCTCTGGGACCGATCGCATCGGAGCTAGTTCTCACGGCAAAGCAGTTCCTCGGTGTGCCGTACCTCTGGGGCGGGACCACCCCCTTCGGGCTGGACTGCTCGGGATTCCTGCAGCTCGTGTACAAGATTCACGGCGTGCGGCTGGTCCGGGATGCGCACATGCAGGCAAACGATCCGCGTCAGGCTGCCGTGGAGAAGCCAGACCTGGCGCCGGGCGATCTAATCTTTTTCGCTCACGGGGAAGATAAGGGCAAGGTGGCTCACGTCGGAATTGCTTGCGGAGACGGGACATTCATCCATTCGACGGCGAATATCGGGGTGACAATAAGCCGCCTGGACGACGACCCATATCGCCGGAACTACTGGGGCGCGGGGAGAATCGGACCTCATCATAAATGGTGAGGCTACCGACTTCCTAAGCATGCTAAAGCAAGCTGATTTCTGAGCTTAGCTTGCTTTAGCATGCTTATTCCCGTTTAGCCTGATCTCTTAACATCAGGCACGAGCTCCGCTCCCTTGCGCAGGGCTGCCTCGTTCAGAGGAATGAACTTGTGGCGATGGGAAGGCAGGACGTCCGCCAGGGAAGCAATTAGCGAATCGAGCGAAACCACACCGGTTGACGCCGCATAAGCCCCCAGGATGACCATATTCGCTACGCGGGCGTTCCCAATCTCCTCGGCAATGGAGTTTGCCGGTATCGTGAGCACCCGGCAGTCCTCACGAACGCACGACATGTCTATCAGCGAGCTGTTCACGACCAATCGCCCGCCCGGCTTCACCATCGGCAGGAACTTGCCAAACAGGAACTGATGCATCCCGATTAAGGTATCCGGGTTCGCCGATATGGGAGAGCCGATCTCGTCGGACGAGAGTATCACCGTGCAGTCGGCGGTTCCGCCTCGCGCCTCAGGCCCATATGATGGAAACCACACTACATGGCGATCCTCGACCATCCCGGCGTGTGCCAGGAGCTGGCCCATAATCATTATTCCCTGGCCGCCCGTCCCGGCCATTATGACTTCTTCGTGCATTGGCTCGCCTTTCGTGATAGACCGCAGCACTGCCATCGCTAACCCGCCGTTTTGAACTCCCCGAGCGGGTAGCAGGGCATCATGACTGAGTCTACGTGTTTCATGGCGTCGAGAGGGGTCATGCCCCACTGGGTCGGGCACGTGGAAAGCACCTCGACTATTGACAATCCCCTACCCTCCAACTGGGTTTGGAAAGCGGTCTTTATCGCCCGCTTTGCCTTTACGACATTCGCCGGGCTTGTCAGGGCGACCCTCGCAGCGTAAGCCACTCCTTCCAGCGGAGAAAGAAGCTCGCACACCTTGATCGGATAGCCCGCCCTGGCCTGGTCACGGCCGCCGGGAGTGGTAGTGGTCTCCTGGCCCAGCATCGTGGTCGGCGCCATCTGTCCGCCGGTCATTCCGTAAGTCGCATTATTGATGAATATGACCGTGATATTCTCGCCTCTCGCCGCCGCGTGGACGATCTCCGCGGTGCCGATGGCCGCCAGGTCGCCATCGCCCTGGTAGGTGAACACCACGCTGTCGGGCAAGCAGCGCTTCACGCCGGTTGCAACCGCCGGAGCGCGCCCGTGCGCTGCCTCGATCGAGTCGCATTCGAAGTATTCATACAGGAACACCGAGCAGCCGACGGGGCAGACGCCCACGGTGCGCTCCATGATGCCCAGCTCGTCAATGACCTCAGCCAGGAGCCGGTGAGCGATGCCGTGCGTACATCCGGGGCAATAAGCCATTGCCACATCCGTGAGCGCCTTTGGCCTGCTAAACACCTGTTGCATCTGCTTCCTCCGCTGCCAACCCGGTTACCAACGCGGCACCGCCCAAGGCGTTGCTGCCGCTGATGCGAGGAGTCGCCGCAAGCCCCGGCAAGAAGGGCCGCATGAGCGCTTCTTCTATCTGCTCCAGGATCTCCGTCGGACTCGGGACTACGCCGCCGAGCCTGCCGTAGAAATCAACCTGCGCCGAGCCATTCACGGCAAGGCGAACATCCTCAACCATCTGCCCGGCACTCAGCTCGACCGTAAGGAACCGCTTTCCTTCCAGCGCTAGGGCCGCCAAGCGCACACTGGGGAATGGGAACAGGGTTATCGGCCTGAAGAGCCCGACCTTCAACCCCTTTTGCCGCGCCAGGTTCATCGTTGTGCGGCAAATTCGTGCGACACTGCCGTAAGCGACGAGGACTATATCAGCATCCTCGACCTGCAGCTCCTGGAATCGCACGTCGCGCCGAGCCGCCTCGGCGTACTTCTCTTGAATCTGAAGATTTATCTGCTCAAGGTCCTCCGGGACGATGTAGAGAGAGGTGATGCAGTTCCTGTGGCGGCCTTTCGCTCCGGTGGTGGCCCAGGGCTTCGGTGGGATAGAGACTTCAAGCTTCTCCGGAATCTCCACCGGCTCCAACATCTGGCCCACGATGGCGTCGCTGAGGATCATAGCCGGATTTCGGTATCTGTCGGCGAGGTCGAACGCCAAAATCGCGTGCTCGAACATCTCCTGCGCAGACCAGGGGGCTACGGTCAGCATTCTGTAATCGCCATGTCCGCCGCCCTTGACGGCCTGGAAGTAGTCGGCTTGCGCAGGTGCGATGTTGCCCAGGCCCGGTCCGCCTCTCTGGACATTCACAACTATACACGGCAATTGGGCGCCCGCCAGATAGGAAATACCCTCCATTTTCAGGCTTATGCCAGGGCTGGAGGAAGAAGTCATCGCCCTGATGCCGGCAGAAGCCGCGCCGTAGACCATGTTTATCGCTGCGACTTCGCTCTCCGCCTGGAGGAACACACCGCCGGCCTCGGGCATGTATTTCGACATGTACTCGGGGACTTCGTTCTGCGGGGTGATGGGGTAGCCGAAGAACGCACGACATTGTGCCGCAATCGCACCTCGCACAACGGCTTCGTTGCCCTTCATCAGAACCTTCTTTGGCATCGCTATCTGTACACCTCAATCGCCACATCAGGGCACATAATCGCGCAAACAGCGCATCCGTTGCACTCTCCCGTACCGCGGAACGCACAAGGGTGATGCCCTTTGCTATTCAATCCGTCCGACATGTAGATCTGATCCTTCGGGCAGAAGTGAACGCAGATCCCACAGCCCTTACATCTCTCCTCATTGATGACAATCCTACCCAACGTTATCTCGCCCCCAACGCTCTATCCACTCCACGCAGTACGCGATTACCTTCGATCAGCTCCGAGATCGAGTACTTTTCCGCATAAAGGTGCACAGCTATCATAATCAGAACGAGCACAATCCTGGCCGGAACACCGGCTTCGTAAACCAGTGCCAGGCCGAGAATCGCTCCCACGGCGTTCGATCCTGCATCGCCGAGCATGACGCGCGCCGATCGGTCGAGCATAGTCAACCAGACTGCCGGAATCAGGACAGGTATCAGCCCCGCCCAGATCGCCAGCTTGCCGAGTCGGGCTGCCGCCAACGCCAGGACACCCAACCAGAAACAGGACGCCGCACGACCGGGCCTTAAGTCCAGCAAATTCAGCGTATTCGCGGCCAGACCTATGACAAGGCCGTTCAGCAGGCTGATCGCCGGGTCGAAGCGGGCCGCCACCGCCCCCAGGCCCAGACCCAGGCAGCCTCCAACGACCGCCTTAACCAAGCCGGTGGAAACCTTTCCCCGCCTCAGAAGGCCAAGATGCCCTCGGAAGCCGCCTATCTCGCGCGTGCCGTAAATATCATCGAGCAGACCGATCGTTCCGAACCCGATCAGCGCGGCCAGGAAGCTGCCAACTATGACATTCGGCGCGGAAAGGAACAGCATCGCCGCGTAGACCGGAGCCGCCGCCAAGACAAGCATGAATCCGAATCCGGTAGGAACCCTCCTGCCCTGGAAGTTTGTGCGCTCGAGTTCCCAGGCCCGGACCAAGGCTCGCATGACAGGAACAGCAGCCAGCGTCAGCGAAATACAGGCAATCACCAAGGCCAGGGTCTTCATCTTGTCAGCGCTTTTCGCCCAAGTGTCCGGAGCACATCTACCATCTGCCTGCCCCGGTGCGCGAAGCCCTTCAAGTTGCGGCCGGAAGCCCTATGCACCATCCCCACCGGCACTTCCACAACGCGGTAACGCATCCGCAGGGCGTCAATCGTCAAGCCGACCTCCGCACCGAACCTCGGAGCAAAGCCCCCGGCCTTCTCGATAATCTCACACTTCAAGGCCCTCGGCCCCGCGAGAGGCGCCTGCATCTGTCGCCCCGCGAGGAGCCTGATGCCTAACCTCGCAGTCTTCACTACCATGCCGAATCCGCCGCTCCTCGCCGCCAGCGTGACCGCATCGCCAGTCACCTGCGCCTCACGTGAGCCGCTGAACACCGCGATCGTCATGTCGGCATCTCCGCGCAGCACGGGGTCCAGGAGTTTCAAACCTTCGCCGGCCGATGCTCCCAGGTCCCCATCAAGCAGGAGAAGGACATCCGCCTCAACAGCCCGCACTGCCTGATTGAGCGCCTCACCCTTCCCCAGATTCCGCGGGAGCACAATCACCCGATGAGCGCCCGCCGAGCGGGCGACCTCCGCGGTGCGATCGGACGAGCCGTCATCAACAACGACAACCTCCGAGACGCCAGGGATACCTAGCGCCACACGAATGGTCTCGGCGATCACATCCGCCTCGTTAAACGCCGGGATTATCGCCGATACCCGTACCGCCACAGCCCTCTCTCCAGATAGTCCGGCGCGACCCGGTCGGCCGACCTCTTCACGCCGAAGTTGCCGGTCTCGCCCGCCACGGCATAGACCAACGCCACCTGGCCCATGGACTGGTCCACATTGTCCACGGTAGGGATCGCCTTGCGGTGATACACCGGGATATAGGATGTCCCCACTTCCAGGGGCTCGGCACCTACAATCGTGACCACCCCTTCGGCTGTCAACTTGTCTATGAGCACCAGGTCCGTGTGCTCGGCGCGGGCCGATCTTACCCATCTGCAGCCGCCTACCAGAACGACGCGCACGACTCGCCTGTCATAGTCGCCCGCCCTGGAAAGCAGCGCCTTGTCTTCGAGCACACCCAAGGTTTCCGAACCCGTGCCGGTTGCTACACATTTCGCCACAAGTCCCAGCACACGCCCGATAGGATCCTGCTTCTCCGCCTCGCCGGTGATTAGCTCCACGCTCCGGATCGCCCGCTGGCGAGCAGACCGCGACTCAAGATTCGATATAGTCGTCACCGAGACCAACTTCGCTCCGGCTTCCTCCAGGATCGACTTGGCTCGCTGAGTAGCTTCGCTGTAGTCGCCGGTCTGAATGATGGCGATGGAACGGCCTGCGAGCTGGCCGTACACGAGCGCCGGAGCGGTAGCCCTTTCGAAATCGGAGTGTTTCTTGATCTGTTCGCGGAAGTCCTCGATGGTCTTCCATTGTTGGCGATTCTCCGCTCGCAGCTTGCCGAACTGGCGCTCGAGGCCCTTGACAGATGATCCGGCAATGAAAGAACTACCCACGAGTATGCCCACAGCCAGGGCGAGGAAGACAGCAACAAGAGTCGTCAAGTGGTACTTAAGGTCAATCAGCAATTGTGCACACCTACATTCCGAGGAGACGTCGAAGTTTGAAGAATATCAGGCTGGCCCACGTTCGGACAGCGGGCGATTGCGAGGCGACCGCCAGAACGGGCGCCGCAGCCGCAGCCACCAGGATAAGCATCTCCTTCACGCCAGGGGTACGCCTGTAGAGCCTGCTCACGCCCTTCGCATCAACGAGCTTGGAACCGATCTTCAGCCGCGTGAGAAAAGTGCTCGCCATACCAGCGCGCCCCTTGTCCAGGAAGTCAAAAAGGTTGGAGTGAGTCCCAACCGCGACGATGAGGTCCGCGCCTTTCTCGTACGCGAGGAGCATCGCCATATCCTCGCTCGTGCCCTGGACGCGGAAAACCTGCGCGCCCAATCCAAGTTGCGCAACCCTGGCCAGGCCCGGAGCTTCTCGACCGCCCTCACCATAGGCGTGGACCACGATCTCAGCCCCGCATTTCAGCGCCTCATCGCTTACCGAGTCCATATCACCGACTATGAGTTCAGGTTTGAAACCAAGTTCGAGCAGGGCGTCCGCCCCGCCATCCACTCCGATGAGCACCGGCCTGACATCATGAAGATACGACTTTATGATCGCCAAATCCTCTCTGTAGACCTCACCGCGCACGACTATCAAGGCATGCCTTCCCGCAATTTTGGTTTTCAGCTCCGGGACTTCCACCGGATCCAGGATGAGGAACTTCTCCTCCTGGATGAATCTCAGTGTGTTCTCGGCGAACTTCTCAAGTTCGGCCGCAAGGTTGCTGCGGGAAGCTTCAGTGAGCTGGGCTATATCCTGCGTCGAGAGGTACTTTCCAGATGCGACCGCAATCCCGTTCTTCCAGATCGTGTCGCCCTCTATGCGAACGAAGTCGCCTTCCTCGATAGCAGACATGACCTCGTCGCCAACGTTATCCAGGATGGGAATGCCTGCGTTGAGGAGGATGCCGGGGCCGGTATTCGGGTATCGCCCGGAGATGGAAGCGCCGGCGTTGATGACGGCAGCCGCTCGGCGCTCGACAAGCATGCGCGCACAGGTGGAATCGAGGTCCTGGTGATCAATGACCGCGATCTCGCCTCGCTCCAACCTTCCGGCGAGGTGCTTGGTCTTCTTATCCACCCTTGCCGTACCTGAGATGCGCAGCATTTGCCAGTTCCTCGCGTCCAACTACAGCCCCAGGGTTCAAAACACGTGGGCTAGACGGGAGCAAAGCCCTACCGGACTCTGTAATCCACCGCAGTGGATTCTGCCCATGTCCAGCCCAGGAATTCATTCCCGGGCACAGCTAGTGCCGTGTTCCCCATCAGGAGATGCCCAGCATTTCTTTGGCATGCTCAATGGCGGTCTGGGAAGGCTTCGCGCCGCCCAGCATACGAGCAAGCTCTTCCACCCGCTCCTCATTGGTCAGTCGCCGGACGCGGACGACCGTCCGTCCGTCTGCGAGCTTCTTCTCGATGTAGAAGTGCTCGCCGGCGCCACTCGCGATGTGCGGAAGATGCGTCACGCACAACACTTGTGCCTTCTCCGCAAGGGAGTCCAATTTCCGGCCGATAACTTCCGCAGTTCGACCGCCCACACCGACATCTATCTCGTCAAAAATAAGGGTCGGCATGCCGACTGACGACGCCATGATGGACTTGATCGCCAGCATGACTCTAGACATCTCGCCACCAGAGGCGATCCTCCCCAGCGGCCGGGGCGGCTCTCCAGGATTCGCCGAGAATAGGAACTCCACGCCGTCAATGCCCGTCTCATCGAGATCATGTCGCTCTAAGGCGACGTGGAACACCGCCTTCGGCATCCCCAAGCCTTCGAGCTCTAGCTCCACCGCCTGCGCAAAGGCAGACGCGCCCTTCCGCCGAAGCGCCGAGAGCTCCTCCGCGATCCCCATGACCTCGGCCTTCACGGCTTCGATCTCTTTCGCCAGCTCGCTGGATCGTTCCTCGCTGTGCGTCAGAAGCTCCAGCCGCCGCTCCAGATCGCGCCCGTATTCGACTATCTCCTCTATCGTCTCCCCATACTTGCGCTTGAGCGCACGTATCAGATCCAGCCGATCCTCGACCGCTTGGAGACGCTGCGGATTGAACTCGATGGCGTCCCGGTAAGCTCGGAGTTCGCGTGCAACATCCTCGACCTGGTACACAGCCGCCTGGAGAGAGTCCGTCAACGGCCCAAGCTTGGCATCAAGCTGCGACAGGCCCTGAAGAGCCACGACAGCCTCGCCGATGGTGTCCAGCGCGCAACCCTCACCGGTCCGGTCGCCCATGGACTCGAAGGCGGCGGATGCGCCGGCATGCAGCTTCTCGGCATTCGCGAGGCGCAGCCTCTCTGCGAGAAGCTCTTCTTCCTCACCGGGCGTAAGCTTGGCATCGCTTATCTCCCGGATTTGGAACTGGTACAGGTCAATCGAGCGAACGCGCTCCCGCTCATCGCTTTGAAGTTGGTCCAGTTCGCGCTCTAGTTGACGAAGCCGCGCATAGCCCTCCGCCACGCGTCCGGCGAGCGAGAGAACCGCTTCTCCACACCGGGCATCGAGTACCTCCAGGTGCCGATCGGGCCGCAGCAAGAACTGGTGGTCGTGCTGTCCATGAGTATCTACGAGCCGGTCAGTAATGTCCTTCACGAAAGATAGGGTTACGGGGCGCCCACTGATGCGGCACTGGGACTTGCCACTCTTTTGCACTTCGCGGCTGACTACGATGCGGCCGTCCTCAGGGGCCAGTCCAGCCTCCCCTAAGCTGCACATGGCTTGCGCCGACGCGGAAACATCGACCACCATCTCAACTACGGCCCGGTTACACCCGCTGCGAACTACCTCTGCGTCTGCTCGTTCGCCCAGAGCAATGTTGATGGCTTCAACGATGATGGACTTGCCCGCCCCGGTTTCCCCGGTTAGCACATTCAAACCAGGGCCGAGCTCCAGGTCCAACTCGTCTATCACTGCGAAATCCCGGATGTAGAGTTGATGAATCATCGCTCGCTATTCGAGAGAAGGTGCGTGATGCGTATTGCGTGACACGTCACACTCGACGTGCGATTCCGTTTCAGCTTCCGACAGCCCAATCTGCAATTTGCAGCTCAGAACCGACGGGCTGCCACACCCGCGCGCAATGTGTCAAGTGTCGAACCTATCGCCCCATCTCAGCCTTGTTTGGAGCTTGTCGAAGAAGGCCGGCCCGTCTACAGAAATGAGTTTTGCCTTGAACCTCGCCTCGCGTACCGATATCTTGTCTCCGGGCTCAAGCGGAACGCCCAGTTGACCGTCAACCGTTAGGGTGACCACGTCGCCCGGGTCGCTCTCGACTACGACGTCCACCGTCTGTCTGCTAGGGATAATAAGCGATCTGGCATTCAGTGTGTGCGGGCAAATCGGAGTTATGATAAAGACCTTCAAGTCGGGGGCTACAAGCGGCCCGCCGGCTGACAGCGAGTATGCGGTAGAGCCTGTGGGTGTGGCGACTATCAAGCCGTCCGCCGCATAGGTTGAGATGAACTTGCCGGAAACACACGTGCCCAGACGAAGCATCCGTGCGAGCGGCCCCTTCGCTACCACCACATCGTTGAGGGCAACGGCCCGGCTCAGCCGCCGACCCGAGCGATACATGGCAGCCTGAAGCATCATGCGCTCGTCCGTCCGATAACGACCCTCTAGAACCGCCGCCAGCGCATCACGTGCACCCGCGGGCTCCGTGTCACTCAGAAAGCCAAACTTCCCGAACCGCACAGCCAGCATAGGGACACCATGAGGCGCCATCATTCGGCTCGCGCGCAGCAGCGTTCCGTCGCCACCCATCACAAGTGCAAAATCGGCTGTCGCCAGTATTCCTTCATCTCGTGAAAGGCGGGCCATACGCATCGCCGTCGCCGCATCGTGCTCCGCCATGACGAGCACGCCCCGCTCCTCGAACCACGGGACCAGCTCGCGCGCGAGCTCAATCGCATTCCCCTTTTCAGGGTTAAGTATGATGGCGACCGATCTCATTTTTGCACAGGTCGGCTAAACCTAGCCAGGTTGCTCGCAGCATCCTTGTATGTGGGGTCCAGATCCAGTGCCTTCTTGTAGCAGGATTTCGCTCTCACGAGATTGCCTTTCTTCTCGTAGGCAACCCCCATGTTGTTGTATCCTATCGCGAACTTCGGGTCGGCCGTTACCACCCTCCTATAGTAGCCTATTGCTTCGTCGAACTTGCCGGTCTTCTCGGCGACCAACCCAAGTCCGTTGAGCGCATGGACGTTCGCTGCATCTACCTTCAACGCCTTCTCGTACTCGGCAGCCGCGTCAGCGTACTTGCCAGTTGTGAGGAGTATGTTGCCCAAAGAAACCGCCGCTGTCACGCTCTTCGGATTGATCCTCTCCACCTCGCGCCACTGTGCGGCGGACAGCTCCCCCTGCCCCAGTTTCTGGTAGACGACAGCCAGGTTGCTATGAGCAACGGCGAAGTTCTCGTTGAGACTCACGGCTTTCTCGAACTGCACCCGCGCCTCGTCAAGCTTTCCTTGCGTAAAGAGGATCCAGCCGAGGTTGTTCACGCCATACAAGTCGCCGGGCTTCGCTTCCAGCGCCCGATTGGACTCCTCGACCGCACGCTCGTAGTCGCCCTGCCGCGCATACAAGACTGACAGGTTCTGGTGAGGCGCAAACTCGGCCGGCTTCAACTCCGCCGCGGCCTGCAACTGCGGGATCGCAAGCTCTGTTGCACCCTTCGCAACGTACGCCTCGCCGAGAGCCAGCTGAGCAACGTAATTGGACGCGTCTAAGGCTGTCGCTTTCTCCAGCGCCTCGATCGCCTTATCCAGGTCGCCCTGCCTCGTGAGCACTATCCCAAGGTTCAAGTAGAGGACTGAATCCTGTGGCGAGAGCGCCAAGGCTTTGCTGTACGCGGCCGCGGACTGTTCCCAATCCGACCTCAGGTAGTACGCGTACCCCAGGTTGTTCTGTATGTTGGGATCGTCCGGGATCAACTCAGCGGCGGCAGTGTATTCCTTTATCGCGTCGGCAACGCGATTCTGCCTCAGGTACAAGTTGCCAAGATTATACCGCGTACCTCCCGTGGGACGCAGCGAGATCGCCTTCTCATACGCGTCTGCGGCGTCCTTAATCCGTCCCTTCGCCAGATATGCGTTCCCGAGATTGTTGTACGCCTCAGGCATATCCTGGCGCTTGGACACAGCGCTCTCGAGGACCGGAATGGCCTCATCCGGTTTCGACTGCTTCATGTAGATGAAACCCAGCCAACCGAGCAGCACGGGATCATCCGGAGTCGCCTCCAGTGCAGCCTTCAATTCCGAAACAGCACCCTCCAGATTAGAAGCGCGGTACTGATCGATCGCCGCCAGATAGTGCCCCGGCGGGGGCTGCTGTTGAGCAGCAGCAGGCAGCGCGGCAAGAGACCATGCCGCCAAAATCACGACTAGACAACGGCTTCTTCCCATCTTCGACACCCCCTCCACAATATGCCCAGGATGTGGCAAGCTGAACTAACGTATTATACCAGACCTGGCGACGGTTTACAACGTCAGCAGTAAATCCGAGGCCCATCCCAGCATGTCGGCTGATCGTGCAGGATACCGACACAGGATGCGCCGAATATCATAGCGTAGGACACTTATGGAGCAGCCAATGACATCGAGAGAGCGCATTCTTGCAGCTATGAGGTTCGAGAAAGTGGATCGGGTGCCGGTCTCGCCGTGGAGATCCGGCAAGGTGAGCCTGGACAGCCCGCTTGGCCAAGAACTGCTTCTGAAGACCGACCCGGTGATGGATGTCTGCGCAGGCGGTGACCCCGTTCTGGGCAAGACAGCAGAGATTGAGCACGAGCAGGAAGGCGATACGACCGCAAGTATCCTGCACACCCCAAAAGGAAAATTGAGGAGCAAGTTCCGGCGCACAGAGATGACAGGCGCAACGATCGAATTCTTCCTGAAGGAGCCGGACGACATCGAGAAGATTCTCTCGATTCCCTTCGAGCCGGCGGATATTGACCTCTCCGAATACCAGGGATTGCACGATCTGGTCAGCGATGAAGGGCTAGTGACGGTAGCCATATCGAACGGCGTCGGCGTGCCTGCATCCTGGTTCTCGCCGGAGGGATTCTGCCTTGCATGGGCCGATGCTCCCGATCTGCTCGAGAAGCTCACGGCCGTTGCGACGGAGCGACTGATTGACTACGCCGAGCGCCTGTGCCGGGCAGGGGTGACGGCATTCCGGATCATCGGCGGCGAATTCGCATCTGTGCAGCTCGGCCCTCAGGGCTTCAAGAAGCTCTGCGTGCCTTACGACCGCGAGCTGGTCAATGCCATTCATAAGCACGGAGCTATCGCGCATTACCACAATCACGGCCCGGTGATGCGATTCCTCGAGGACTTCGCGGAGATCGGGATGGACTCGCTCGACCCGCTCGAGGCGCCTCCGTGGGGCGATGCGGATTTGAGAGAGGCAAGGCGGCGCCTCGGAGACCGCGTCTGCTTCCTCGGAAACCTGGATGACATGGAGGTCGTGGACAAGCTGCCGACGGCGGAGGTTCTCGCCGTCGCCCGCGAGCGCCTGGAAGCAGCGGGCGATCGAGGATTCATCCTTGGGGGCACATCCTCCGGCACCTTCGGCGAGCGCGGAGCCCGCAACTTCATCGCGATGGCGGAAATGGTCGCTGGGAGAAGAGGTTAATGATCAGATAGTTAATGGCCCTCATCCCCCAGCCCCTTCTCCCAATTCTAGGAGAAGGGGAGCTTTCCCCTCTCCCAAAGTTGGGAGAGGGGTGGCCGCAGGACAGGGTGAGGGCTACAACCACACTTGTACGATCAGTGCGTGACAACGTATCAACGAAGAAGGAGCTTGAACTGTGCTCGCTCATCCTTGTCTTTACGCAACTCGGCGTCAGTTGGAGGTCGCCAAACGCAACATCGCCCGATACGAGTGGGCCAAGCAGACCTACGGCCAGCTCAAGGCTGAGGCGGATAAGCTCGCGGGCATGGAGCTGCCGAAATTCGAGACCGACTGGTGGCAGGAAGCCCGGAAGAAAGACTGGCGGCTTACCTATCCGGAGATCAATCTCCATACGGGCAGCGTGCCCCGTCCCGCCATGAATGCCGCTTTTCAATCCGCGCTGGTCTACCGGCTGGGCGGCGAGGACATCTGCGCCGAGCGGGCAAAGCCCGTCCTGCTCCATTACACCGCGTACACCTTCGAATTCGTCCATCCCGATGTCGGTTTGAACTACGCGAGCTGGGGCATACAGGCCCTCTGGGCGTATGACCTGCTCTGCGACCGATTCACGCCGCAGGAAAAGGCTGAGATGGATGACTTCTTCCGCCGCATGCTGAACGCCGTAGTGAAAAACGACGACTGGTGGATCGCGGAGGGCCTCGGCGGCAGATTCAACAACCACTACACCTGGCACAAGCTGATGATGGCGGCATACGGATTATTCTACGATAAGCCCGAGTGGGTAGATCGGACCATCAACGGCAACCAGGGGATTCGCGAGCTGATGGATCACGGCTTCCTGGATGACGGCCTGTGGTTCGAAAGCTCTCTGAATTACCACTACACCGCGCTGCACGGTCTTCTACCGATAGCGCTGATGCTTCGAAACGCAGGGCATCCGTTTGACTTGTTCACCAGGGAATTCGCAAACGGGCGAACGCTCGAGCAGGGCCTGTCGGCCATGGTTCAGGAGTTGTTCCCCGACACGACTGTCCCGCAGATCGGGGACACCTACGGCCACACGGTATGCCTGCCCGACGAGCAATCCTACGAGACGGCCTGGGTTGTCTACCAAAAGCCCCTCTATGGCTGGCTGATGTCGCAGAAGAAGCAGCCCTTCCAAGCGATCTCTCTTTTCCGAGAGCGTGAGCCCGGCTCTGCGGAAGCCCCGGCAGTTGCGAGCCGCGTGTTTCCGGAGCATGGACACGTGATGCTGAGGAGCATCGAAGGGAAGGAGTACTGGAACAGCGATTCCTGGGCGGCGTTCCTGAGCCACGACCTGGACAGCATACACGCGCATCATGACAAGCTCGGCCTCATACTCTTCGGCCGAGGAAGGGTTCTCGCCCAGGATGTGAATGCCGCGGCCTCTGTCCCACACGCTTTCTCTGCGAAAGTGACATCTCAGTTAGACCGGACGACACTGTGCCACAACACCATCATGGTGGACGGGAAAGACCATCCATACATAGGCGAGAAGCTGTCCCTGATCGAGTTCAAGCCGCTTCCCAGCGTGAAGACGGCTACCGTCGGCGACCTGAAAGGGCTGGTATATGAGGGGGTGAGGATGCAGCGCACGGTCGCCGTCACCGATGCTACTCCGCGAAGTACGCTACGTAGCACGAGCGCCTATGTGCTGGACGTCTTCCAGGCAGCATCGGAAGCAGAGCATACCTACGACTGGCTCTTCCACACGCTCGACGATGAGGGGAATACGCGGACAGAGGGCGATTTCAAGCCAGTCCGCCTCCCCGATGGCCCTCCCTGGTCCTGGCTGAGGAACGCTCGATCCGCGAGGTTGGACGGCACATGGAATGCGGAGTGGCGTCAGGGCGACGTGCGCTTCCGGCTGACGATGCTCGGCGCGCCTGGGACCGAAGTCACGCTCTGCGACTTCCCCAGGAACGACGAGTTCGAGCCGCCTCCGATGCCGATGCTGATGGTTCAGCGGAAAGGCAAATCAGCGGCGTTCGTCGCGCTCTACCAGGCGGAGAAGCGCGATCTCCCGCCGGTCGAGATTTCAGCTTCCGAAGGCCCCTACGACATGCTGAGGGTCAAGGTGACACTGGCTGGAAAGACGCGTGAGCACTTAATACCGAAGCTGAAATGAGAGCGGGCGCAGCACCCAGAGCCCAGATTCGCTATGCAGTCCAGACCAGCAGTCCACGGTCTATGGTCTCCTGTCTATCAGTCCCCTCCGTGGTTCAATCTGTACGCCGGGAAACCAGCGGATCGGGGAGTCCGGCGGAGCGGAAGCCCTCGGCGCGGAGCATGCAGCTATCACACCGCCCGCACGGCTTCTCGAGGCCCTGGTAGCAGCTCCACGTGAGCGAGTAGTCCACGCCCAGCTCGGTTCCTCGCCGGATGATCTCCGCTTTCGTGAGGTGAAGCAGAGGCGCATATATCCTGAAGCGGCGGCCGTCCGCCGCGCCGGCCTTCGTTGCCAAGTTCGCCATCCGCTCGAAAGCAAGCAAGTAGTCGTCCCGGCAGTCGGGATACCCGCTGTAGTCGAGCTGATTCACGCCGATCACGATCGTGTCCGCGCCGATCACTTCTGCATACCCCAGGGCGAACGACAGGAAGATCGTGTTCCTGGCTGGAACGTACGTGACCGGAATCTCGGCGGACATGCCGTCCTTCTCGCGGTTAAAGGGAACAGGGATATCGTCCGTGAGGGCGCTGCCGCCCCATTTTCGAAGGTCGAACTCGATGACCACGTGCCGCTTCACGCCGAGGGACTCCCCTACTCTCCGGGCCCAATCCAGCTCCTTCGCATGGCGCTGGCCGTAGGAGAATGAAATCGCGTGCAGCTCGTACCCCTCTGACTTAGCGATCGCGGCGGCGGTCGCACTGTCCATTCCTCCCGACAGCAGCACGACGGCCTTTGGTTCTCCCTTGGAACTTGTCTGCATGGCAAGGCAATTCTAGCTGAAAAACGGCGTGGAAGTCCAGGGGGAGCGGCACACACCAGACTATGTTACTCCACCCAGACCGCTTCCTTGCCGATGAGGCGCTCTATCTCGGAGAGGAGCTTCGGGGAGGCGTCAACTTTCAGGTCGCTGCGTACCTTCGTGACTGACCCATTCGACGGCACGTGGAAGAACACCGAGCTATCACCGCGGTGAATGCCGAATATGCTGCGGAGGACGCCGAGGAGCTCCTTGTTCGCAGCTTCTATGCGAATGTTGACGGACTTGGCCGGCCCGCGATTGTCCATCTCGCCCTCGCCGCTCTTGCCGTCTGACAGCGGAGTAACGGACTCACAGATGACGCCCACCTCGGAGGCATCACCGCTCTCGGTTCCGGCGCGCTCTCGGCGGTTCGCCCGCCCCTTCACGATGACAACCCCGTCGGTGACAAGCAACTCCACACACTCCTTGTAAACAGCCGGAAACACCGTCACATCTATCGAACCAGAGAGGTCTTCTATCTTGACGAACGCCATCGGCTCGTTTTTCTTCGTAGTGAGTTTTCGGACGCGAGTGATCACTCCACCCACGACCACTTTGGCTCGCTCAGCCTTGTCCTTGAGCTGGTCGCTCAAGGTGTTGGTGAGCTTCTCCAGTCTCTCTGTGTACTGGAGCAGAGGATGGTCAGAAATGTACAGGCCGAGCAATTGCTTCTCCATGGCAAGCAGCTCATCGCGTGAGAACTCCTGAACCTGCGGCAGGGCCTTAGGCTCCAGGTAGGACGCCTCTTCCTCCGCTGCCACATCGCCGAAAAGCGAGCCCTGTCCGTTGCGCTTGTCGCGCTGGGAGCGCGCGGCTTGACCCATGGCATCCTCCAGCACATGGAGGAGCTGCGCCCTGTTCTGGTTCATGCAGTCGAACGCACCCGCCCTGATCAGACATTCGACGGCGCTTCGAGTCACGGTAGAATCACAGATCCGGCGGCAGAACTCGTGAAGGGACGTGAACGGTCCTCTCTCGCGGCGCTCAGCGAGGATGGCATCAATCACTCCGCGGCCGACGTTCTTGATTGCCGCAAGCCCGAAACGGATGGCATCGCCCTCAACGCTGAAGTCAACCTCGCTCGTGTTTATATCCGGCGGGAGCACCGCCAGCTTCATGCGCCGGCACTCATCCACATACGCGGCAACCTTAGCCTTGTTGTCCATGATGCTGGTCAGCAGGGCAGCCATGTACTCCGCGGGATAACTGGCTTTCAGGTACGCGGTGTGATACGCCACGACTGCATAGCAAGCCGTATGGGACTTGTTGAAGCCATAGGAGCCGAAATTGGCCATCACGTCGTATATTCTCTCGGCTTCCTCTCCCTTCAAGCCGTTGGCGACCGCGCCATCAATGAAGACCTGCCGGAGCTGCTCGATCTTATCCTGATTCTTTTTCCCCATCGCCGAGCGAAGGGCATCCGCTTCCACGGGCGAGAACGAAGCCAGCTCCATGGCAATCCGCATGACCTGCTCCTGGTAAAGGAGCACGCCATGCGTGTCTTCGAGAATATGCGCGCAGCGAGGGTGAATGTGGGCAACAGGAGCACGGCCCCGCTTCCGCATGACGAAATCGCTGACCATTCCGCTGCCGAGCGGACCCGGGCGGAAAAGCGCGACCACGGGAACGAGGTCCTCAAAGCACTCCGGCTTCAAATCCTTCAGCAGTTGGCGCATGCCGGAGCTTTCAAGTTGGAATACGCCCGTTGTCTCGCCCGCCTGCAGCGTCCGGTACACCTTCTCGTCATCGAACCCGATGGCGTCCAGGTCTATCTTGACGCCCCGGTCTTTCTCCACCATCTTGATGCAGTCATCAACAACGGACAAGGTACGCAGGCCGAGGAAGTCTATCTTGAGCAGGCCGATCTTCTCCAGCATGTTCTTGTCGAAGCCTGCAACGGCGCTTCCACCCTCGTTCGGCCGTTGAAGCGGGACATGGTCCGTGAGCGGATCCTTTGATATGAGGACACCCGCCGCATGGACTGAGGAATGCCGTGCGAGGCCCTCAAGTGCCTTCGCTGTGTCGATGAGCCTGCGCACATCTTCGTCTTTCCGGCAGCTGTCCTGAAGCTCGGGCGAGGCTTCCAAGGCATCGTCCAGCGTGATGTTCAAGGTTTCCGGCACCATCCTGGCGATCCGGTCCACCTCGGCCAGTGGCATGTTCAGCGCGCGGCCGCAGTCACGGACCGCCGCTCTCGCGCCCATGGTTCCGAAGGTGACTATCTGAGCGACCCGGTCGTCGCCGTACTTCGCGCGCACATACTGGATGACCTCTTCCCTCCGCGTATCCGCGAAATCGAGGTCGAAGTCCGGCATAGTAATGCGCCCCGGTGTCAGGAACCGCTCGAAAAGCAGGCCGTATTTCAGCGGGTCGATGTTCGTTATGCCGAGCACGTACGAGACCAGGCTGCCCGCTCCAGAGCCGCGTCCCGGACCGACCAGGATGCCCCTGTTCTTGGCGTAGGACATGAAGTCCGAGACTATCAGGAAGTAGCCTGCAAGCCCTTTCTCGCAGATCACGCTCAGCTCATACTCCAGCCTCTGCTTGATCTCTGGTCCCTCTTCGGGGTATCGCCGGTGAAGGCCTTCGCGGCAAAGCTGCTCCAGGTACGCTTCGGCGCCCAGGCCGCCGGGCGGCTCGAACTGCGGGAGGTAGATGGTGGAAAAGTCCAGTTCCAGGTTGCACCTGGACGCTATCTCTGCAGTGTTTGCCAGCGCCTCGGGATGGTCAGCGAACACCTGCGCCATCTCCCGCCGGCTCTTGAAGTAGAACTCGTTCGAGCCGAAGCTGATCTTTGGCTGGTCAATTGTGGTTCCTGTTTGTATGCAGAGAAGCACCTGGTGCGCCTCGGCATCCTGCCGGCCCATGTAGTGCGTGTCGTTCGTTGCGACCAGCGGAAGTCCGAGCTCGCCGGACAACTGCACGAGAAACTCGTTGACCGGCTTCTGGTCTCTCAGTCCGTGGTCCTGGAGTTCGAGGTAGAGGTTATCAGGGCCGAATATCTCGCGGTAGGCGCAGGCGGTTTCTCTAGCCTTATCGAGCTGACCCGCCCGAATATATTCGGGAATCTCGCCGCCGAGGCATGCCGTCAGCGCGATGAGGCCCTCTCTGTGCTCGGCCAATAGCTCCCGGTCTACCCTCGGCTTGTAGTAAAAGCCCTCGAGGAATCCCTTGCTCACGAGCTTGAGGAGATTTCGGTAGCCCGTTATGTCCTTGGCGAGGAGGACAAGATGGTACTGGAAGTTGTCGAGCTTCGGATTGCGGCCTGTGCGCGCTCTTGGTGCGACATAGACTTCGCAGCCGATAATCGGCTTGATGCCGCGCTCCTTACATTGCTCGTAGAAGTCCACAACACCGTACATGACACCGTGGTCGGTGAGCGCCAAGGCCGGCATGTCCAGCTCAGCCGCGCGGTTTGCAAGAGAGGAGATTCGGCATGCCCCATCCAGGAGGCTGTATTCTGAGTGGGTGTGCAGATGTACAAAGTCAGGATCCGACATGCCGCACTTCCTTTTGAGGGCGATACTCAATCCCAGAGTTCTCGGCCAAGAGGCCGTTTCCTGCTGGGAATATCAACCATACACGCTTCTCCGCAGGAGATCAGACGCCCGCCAGGGCACCGCGAGAGCCTCCCAAACGAATATGGCAAGGCCAGGCCTTACCGAATTCGTCCGTCAAGACAAGCAGCCGATCTGTCGCCTGTCGCATAACATTCTACCAGCAAGAAGCACAAGCTGTCCAAGTCAAGAAGCGTAAATTTTGAAGCCTTCTCTGTCACAGTTTGATACCCCAGCGCTTGCAGGCGACCAAACGCGATACTCCGGCGTTTTCGGCAGAAGGGGGTTATGCCGCCAGAGGTGAGGGTGCACCTGCCGTGTCGCCGCCATCCGAGATCCAGCGCTGGTTGGCAACACGGCAGAGCCGGAATGATACGCGGCAGCCTGGGTCAAGTCATCTTGTAAATCGGGAGCTTCCAGGGCTTTCGATACTCACGGCGCTAGGACTGGACATCCATCGGCTTCCGTCCGTACTTCTTTTCTACCATGTCGGCGGCCCTGTTCAGGCGGCTCTGATGAACATCGCACACGGCCGCCACCTCGGCTTGCGAGTGCTTCATGAAGCCCTGCATGTTCCCTTCGCCCATGCCACCGACGCCGATAATGCCAAGCACAATCTTCTCATTCGCCGAGACTTTGGGCTCCTGGGCATAGGTAGGGGTCGCAAGGGCGTCTGCCACCGCCATCCCGAGTCCGACTCCCAACGCCGCCTTTCCGCCGGTCTCCAGGAATTCCCGCCTGTTCATGCGACTCACCATAAACTCCTCCTGCTCTGAGTCTATGCCCACCGGCGATATGCCCACTGAGGCCTTCCCCAGTGGCTTTCACCACGGTCAGCGCGCATTCCTGCATGGAGCAGCGCGGGCAAGAAAGAGCATACTGAGATCGAAGCACGCTGCTGTGGCCGCGAGCTGACATGGAGGCGAGAACAGGAGACTTCCGCAAACGCTGCGCCAAGCGCAAAATGAGACAGGCCGGGATTATTCGTCCCGGCCTGTCTCTACGGAGGTTTTCGATTAAGATGGGTACAGATGCATGCTGCCTGGGTTACCGGCGTGACCGCTCAGAGCGTCCGCTTTGTATAATGATAATAACACTTGAAGATTGCGCCGTGCCACCCACTCGACCATCGAGGTGGGCACATAGATCAGCAGAACTTGGCCGCTCCGAGGAAAGATCAGGTCAACGCGCCTTCTGTCTTGCATCGGCCCTCACCTGCCTTTCCTTCCAATATTCAATTACCGGATGCGTGTCACCTCCGCAGGTGTTATGAAATACTCGATGTTACTCTACTACCTAGTGGGAAACTGTCACATGCCTACAACCCAATTCTCACATCCCACGTAATCTATGTCAACTGGTGAAATTACCAGTTTTCCATCTTGGATATACCATATTTGCGCTACGCCCGAAACCTCCGATGCAAAGTAATCAACGCCACTTCCGGCGGACACATGAATCTCGGGCTTAGCGTACCCGACGCCACCCCGCGATTCACGTACATCTGCAGCCTTCCCACATCCCGCTTCAACGCTCGCGAGAGCACCTCCGGCCCATAGCAGCCGCCCGATATTCCAAGCCGATACCGGCAGTGCAGCCAAAACGCCCCGATCGCGGGGATCCGAACTTGCCCCCCGTGCGTGTGCCCGGCTAGAATCAAATCCAGCGGCTGGCCGGCTGCCTCCACCACAACATCGGGTGAATGCGCGAGAAGAAGCTTGAACCCCCCTTCAGCCGCTCCGGACATCGCACGGGCTATGTCATCCAGCCCTAGAAAAGGATCCTCTACTCCTATTATAGACATTTCCAAGCCATTTGGCAAGAGGGTTGCGGAACTATTTTGCAGGAGCTGTATGCCCAACTGCTCCAACTCACCAACGCACTCTGGGAGAAGTATCTGCGGCTTGTAGTCGCCGTTACCAAGCACGGCAAAAAAACCGAACCTGGGGTTGAATAAGCTCAGCACCCGCCGAAGTGCTTCCCTTCCAGCTTTCGCATTGAGCAGATCGCCCGTGATGACGCACAGATCCGCTTCTATGCCGGAGAGCAGCTTACTCAGCTTTCTCTCCAGCCTGCCGTACCGGGATGTGTGCGTGTCCGATAGATGGCAAATCTTGAAACCGTCGAGCGATTCGGGCAGACCCTCGATGCGAATGTCAACCTCAGAAAGCCGAATCCAGTAGGGCTCGACAAGGAATGCATAGACGATCAGGCCCAAGGCAGCTACCACGGCCATTGGAGCTAGTATGTCACCTACGCTCACCTGCTTCTCTCCCGATTCTGGACGGCTTCGTGCCCGCCTGGCTCTTTCTGCGCTGCCAAGAACACGCTCAGGCCGAATGGCAAGCTCACATTCCACACCAGCCGGGACTCCAGCCTCATCAAAGCCCCCAGCAACGCGTTCACAGGCTCAGGCACGCGGAAAAGATCACTCCCCGCGCGTGACCGTCTCCGCATGAGCCGATATGCTGCAGCGGCCGGGAATACGGCCGTTACCATGTAGGACAGTCTGCGAATCGTGAAGCCTGCCGAACGCACTTTCTTTGCCAGATCGGCCGCCGAATACCGCCGACAATGGCCCAGGGCCTCGTCATGGCGGCTCCAGACCCATTGATAGGCGGGAGCGGTCAAAACTAGATGCCCGCCGGGCCTGCAAACGCGATAGATCTCCCTGAGCGCCCCCTCATCGTCCTCCAGGTGCTCCAGCAGGTCGAGCGCCACGACCAAATCGAACACCGTCTCCTTGAAAGGAGCCCGCTCGATGAGGCCCAAGCACCCCATGACTCGATCGCCGGATTGCTGAGCGAAGACTTCAGGCGAGGCATCAAGCCCGATCACGGTCCCAGCCCTGCCCAGTTCGCCGCGCGCATATCCGGTGCCGCACCCCGCGTCGAGAATCAACGCATCCCAAAGAGGCAGTCTCTCGACCAGACTGCGCAGCAAGGCACGCCGCCCTTGGAACCACCAATGGGTCGCCTCAAGCGCCCGCATCTTCGAGAATTCATCCGCCCTCATGCCGACCACACTTTGCCAAACCACGGTGACGCACGCAAATCTTCAGCAGATCGAACAGCATACGCACTCCATCGCGGAGGAGTTTCACCTTCGATCCCTGCCTGTGAAACCAATGCACAGGCACCTCCTTGATCCGAAACCCGAGTTTCTGGGCTACATGGAGAACCTCGATATCGAAGCTGAAGCCGTTCGACGAGCACAGAGGGAATATGCTTCCCGCCGCCTTGCCGCGGATGAGCTTGAAACCGCACTGGGTATCATGTATGCCGCGAACGGCCACGGCGCGCACGAGGAGATTGAAGATGCGCCCCGCCAACTCCCTATATGGCGGCTGGCGCTTCAGTAGACGAGACTCCCGGAGCGGCCTTGATGCGATGACTATGTCTGCACCCTCTTCCAAGTACCGCCAGAATCCAGCGATCTCTTCGATGGGCGTCGCGAGGTCAGCATCGCATACCAGAATGTGCTCTCCCTCTGCAGCTAAGACGCCCATGCGGATAGCATGCCCCTTGCCACGATTCACGGAACAGCGGAGAGCTTTGAGCCACCCGTGCTTCGACGCAAAAGCCCGGCATATTCCGAAAGTGCCGTCCCTGCTGCCATCATCAACAACCAATACCTCGTAGGTATACGCCTGCGCGCCAAGGTAATCCGCTATCCTATCCAGCGATGTGCCGATCCGCTTTCCTTCATTGTACGCTGGGATGACTATGGAAAGATAAGGTATGGGAGTCTCTCTCTGCAATATATCCACCTGGGGCGCCCTGAGTCCAGCGGCCCACTCCGTCATAGGCACATCGCGCCTAGAGCAATCGGTGAAATTATAGTCTGGCCCGCCGGCTGAGTCAAGCCGGGCCGTGCAGTCTCGACCGGAACTTGCCGCAGCAAGCACTTTCAAGTATAATGTAGTGGTAGACCAATGAAACCTGCTGGCAACCAACGCCGGCCCATGGGGAACCGTTCGGCAAGAACCGCCGTATAGTAAGATAGCGGTGAGGAGCAAGAAAATGGTAGAGCTCAGCGACAGAATGAGCCTAGCCTGCCAGAACGAAGATAGAAAGATCTTTGACGAGCTCGTCCACAGACACCACAAGCAGGCCTACAACGTGGCATATCGCATGACAGGAAATCATGCGGATGCAGAGGACCTAACCCAGGATACGTTCCTGAAGGCATATCGCTTCTTCGGCAACTATAAGCGCCACATGCCATTCGACAATTGGCTCTACCGCATCATGTCGAATATCTTCATTGATTGGTTCCGCCGCCGCCCGAAGTTTAGCATGCGGTCCCTCGACGAGCCGGTCCGACAGGAGGAAGGCGAGACCGCGCTCGACCTCCCTGATTCGGCGGAAGGCCCGGAAGCACTCACGCTGTCACACGAGCTCGACGGTGAGATGCAGGCCGCCTTGAACACGCTCTCCGAGGATTTCCGGGCCACGGTGATCCTCTCCGACATCGAGGGGCTGTCATACGAAGAGATAAGTGATGTCATGGGGTGCTCCATCGGAACCGTTCGATCACGGCTTCATAGGGGTAGAAAACTGCTGAGAGAGAAGCTGAAATCGTATCTCGAATGAGCGCATCGTTGGGAGGAACAGCCATGAACTGCCGCAAAGTCCAGAGTCTGATATCCGCATACGTAGACTGCGAGTTGTCCGGTCTGGAGATGCTTGCTGTCCGTCAGCACTTGAGCGACTGCGGCGAGTGCACTCTGGAGTTTGAATCCCTTCTTGGTGTGAAGAAAGCCCTGGGGAGCCTGTGTGCACAGCGTCCTACAAGCGACCTGGCAAACCGCATATGCGCGCGGCTTGACCAGCTATCCCTCCCTAAAGGCAATCTCATTCTGGCAGCTTTGCAAGCAAACCTCACAGCCTTCCCCGCGAGGCTGAGGTGGGCAGCCGCAGGGCTGAGCGTGTTCACCGTGCTGCTAATGCTCCGGGCGGGCCAGATGAGCACGAATCAACCCTTACTTGCGCAGCTGCCTTCGGACACGCAGCTTATTGGAACGGCTGAGCACGGGTTGACACCGACCATTCCGCGAGTTCCCGAGGAGGAGTTTGTACCGTTTGGCGCGGCCCCGGCGCCGGCATCGGCAAGTCACCACTGGGAATTGTCGAAAGCGCCCGACAGCGCCTTCCCCAGCACAACTCTGACACAAACTGGCTACACTTCCGAGTAGCAGAGCCCGGAGCGCTTCTGGGGATCGGCTGTGCTCCGGCCCGATTGGCAACTGTCCCTAGCGGTGAAATGCTAACTCAATGCCTTGGATGGCTGTGCTGGACCGACGCGGGAACAGCACAATCGCTATAAGAACTCAATTCTCCAATGCACGTTCACTTAGGAGGTAGGTAAGCGTGAATAGAATGAAAACCCTCGTTTCACGGCGCGCACGCCTTGTTTTGGTCATAGTGCTGAGCATGGCGCTCGGGATCTCGCTCGCGGTCAATCTGTCCGGCCGCGATGCCGCATATGCGCTTGACCGGAAGGCCACAGCCCAAGAGCACTGCGCAGCTCTGCACGAACTCCAAGACGCCTTCACATCCATCGTAGACGAAGTAGTTCCATCGGTAGTCAGCATCACCAGCACTCGCACTGTCGAGACCAACGGTACGATGCCAGGTCTCGAAGAGTTCTTCAAAAACTTTCCCTTCCCTGTCCCTCGTCCGGAAGTACCCGGGAAGCAACCGCCCAAGACCTATGGCTCCGGGGTCATCGTCCGCAGTGAAGGCTATATACTCACGAACGATCACGTAGCCGGGGGCGCAGAGAAGGTAATGGTCACGCTGAAGGATGGCCGTGAGTTTCAGGGGACGGTCTGCCGAGACCCGAGAAGCGACCTCGCCGTCGTCAAAATAGACGCGAAGGACCTCCCGGCAGCAAAGCTGGGCGATTCCAGCAAGGTTAAGGTCGGCTCATGGGCTATCGCCATCGGGAGCCCGTTCCACCTCGACCAGACCGTCACGCTGGGCGTCATCAGCGCGACGGGACGACAGGCATCCCTGCCCGAAGGCGCAGGGTTTTACCCGAACCTCATCCAGACAGACGCCTCTGTCAACCCTGGGAACAGCGGCGGCCCTCTCGTCAACATTGACGGTGAGGTGATCGGCATAAATACGCTGATCCAATCACCATTGGGCGCGGCGAATATCGGAATCGGCTTTGCCATACCGACGAATACAGCCAAATTCGTCCTGGACCAGTTGATAACTAGAGGAAAAGTAACACGCGGCTATCTGGGTCTTGTGCCTGAGGATCTCACACCGAAGAGAAAAGCGCTCTACGGTGTGAAAGAGGGTGTGTTCGTGAACGCCATTGACCTAGACAGCCCGGCAGGCAAGGCCGGATTCCAGGTCGAGGACGTCATCACCGAGTTTGATGGGAAGAAGGTTACAAACGAGATTCAGTTCCGCGATACCGTCATAGCAACCCCTCCGGGCAGGCAAGTACCCGTCATTATCGTCCGCGACAAGGCACAGAAGACACTCACGGTGACTGTCGGCGAGGCACCACCTATCGAAACTGCGAAAGCGCCTGCCGAGGAACCGAGCACAAAACTCGGATTCAGCATGGCGGATATCACGCCGGAGCTCACCAAGAAGTACAACCTCGATGAAGGCGCTAAGGGCGTGGTGGTCACCAAGGTATCTATCGGGAGCAGCGCCGCGCAGGAAGGCCTCCGGCCCGGACTCGTAATAGTCCGCGCCAACAGCCAGCCGATCACATCAGTGGAGGAGTTCAACGCTCTGACCAAAGACCTCAAGCCCGGCGACACACTTCGGCTGCGAATCAGAGCCAAAGGGCGCGAGGGGCTTGTCGCAATCGTGATAGACTAAGGCTGCCAGCCGTGTACGTCGGAAACCGAGAGGGCGGTCTCCGTCCCGGAGACCGCCCTATTTGCCGCATCGCCGGTCGAATCCACTCGCCAGAGAACTTCTGCAGTTCGAAAGCTTTACAAACGCGTTTTCACGTGGTATAATCAGTCTCGACGCTGCGGGGTGGAGCAGTCCGGTAGCTCGTCGGGCTCATAACCCGAAGGTCGTTGGTTCAAATCCAACCCCCGCTCCCACTCTATCTACAACCGGCTCCGGGATCTTGTAACGAATGTCGACTTCAAGAGTCTCCGGGGCCAGTTGTATTTTATCTATCCACGCTGAGAGCAGCCGCTTCTTCTCCGCATTCGTTCCGTGCGCAATCACCCGCATCGCGTCACCCCGGTAAACCATTGCCGTCTGCAAGTCGATCTGCGGCGCGTTTTCCTGCACGGTCGCTGAGGCCGACAAGCTCTGCTGCTCTTTGACCAGTTCCCGAAGCCGCGCGTTCGCCCAAGCAGTGTCCGCAAGCCCGTCCTCAATCGACTGGCGGATATTGGTGATCTTGCCGTCGATCTCACGCAGCCGCCGCGAGGCATTCGGATCGTATCCGTGCGATTGCTCCCAGATACGCCTCAGTTCGGCGTTGACCTCCCGAACGAAGCCCTTTCCGTCCGCGCACACTCTGAGCAAGCCCTCCAGCCCCTCGAACACCTCTTTCTCAATCTCTTCTTGCGGTACATAGACACCCTGACCACAGCCGAGTCCCCGCCGGTTCGGAATGCTGTTGCATATGTAGTACTGCTCATCCCGCTTCTTGTAGAAGCCCACCATGTTCCCGCCGCACCTGCTGCAGCCAAACATCCCTCCGCTCAACAGATACGGGGAACTGCACGCTCTGTTGGAGGTCTGGACGCTTGGGCTGAATGTCCGGCTCCTGCGAGCAGCCATGATCTGCTTTGCTTCGCCTTCCGTGATCAGCGCCTCATGCGCGTTCTCCACAATCACCCATTCCGAAGGCGGGTTGTGTCGCTGGCTCTTGCCGCGCACGTTCCACACTCCGAATCCCGCGTACTCAAGCAGGCAGTGCGGGTGCAGCAGGCTGTTCCACGTCGTGTGTCCCCAATACTGCTGTCGCGGAGCAGGGATGCCGTTCCGATTGCAGAAGTCCCGGAGTTCGTCCAGTGAAGCGCCCTTCGCCGCCAACTCCACCAGGCAATGCCTGGCCCATTCGTGAAGTGGCTTCGCGGCGACGATGGTATCATCCGGCACCCATATCGACTTGACCAGCGGACGCCCCTTCTTGACCTCACCACGAACCAGCCGCTCTGACCGATATCCGAAAAGAGGTTGCCCACCGTTCTTGTAACACCAGCCGGTTTCGGGATCGCGTGTCTGCACATTCGCACGGCAGCCCTTCTTGGTATGAAAGGCCACCTCCCGGCTGTACGCCTCGTTCTTGGCAAAGGTGATCGCCTCCATGTAGACGCCAGCCACGGACTCAGGATCGATGTAGGGGTCGTTCAGGGAGATCACACGAACACCGGCCTGCCTCAGGTCCCTTATCCACAGCTTCGCCTCCAGACTGTCACGCGAGAACCTGGATAGATCATGAACCAGTATGGCGGATATATCCTTGCTGGATTTCGCCATCTCCAGCATGCGCTCGAACTCCACGCGTCTGACCTTCTTCTGAAAGGCGCTGGCTGCCTCATGGAACTCCGCGACTATCTCGATTCCATTCTTCTCAGCATAGGCGCGAATCTCGCGAAGCTGCTCGGGGATCGAAAGCCCCTTCTCCTCCTGCATGTCGGTCGAAACCCGCGCCCAGGCCAAGGCCTTGATCTGCTTCTCTTCAGCCAGGGGAGTCTTATTCTTGCCTTTCGACAGCATATCATCCAGTAAGCAGCTCATCTGTTTGCCTCTTCCGGGACTTCCACCTTGGCCAAGGCCTTTTCTAGGACCTCAAGCATGATTTCGTGTTGACTTCTGCGCTCCTGATATGCGAGCCGTCGGATCTTCTCATGAAGCTTATCCGGCATTCTGATAGTGTATCGTACCATGATCGCTACCTCCTTGAGTATGGTAGCACCATAGTGCTATTCTGTCAATACCCTTTTTTCTCATTCGCTGTCTCACTCTGCCCTAGCGCTTGCGAAGCGAGTTTTCCACCAAACCTGCCCCCATTCTAGGCCAGTACCATGTAATTTCCTTTGTTTAGCGCGCCCACCACGAGACCCTTAACATTCCTAACACCTTAGTTGCCAGAACCTTGTCCGCCATGACGTATCCTTCCATCCAGACCATGGCATGCCTTGCTATCATTGCCCTGCCTTTGCCTTTAGGCAGAGTGCCCGCAAGGTTATGGGTATGTCCGGGCCGCCGCCGCCACAATTCCGGCGGCTGCGGACTGCCACCATGTTTGCTGAACTATTGCTGAACCTGCGCTCCCCAGACTACCCAAAAAGAGGTTAGGCAACGCGGCAATACTTATATAACTGCCGAATCTTTTGCCGAACTTATCGTGGCAGCCCAGGGTTCGGCAATGCCTTCTGCCTAACCTCTGCCGAACCTCTCTGTAAGCTGGTCATTCGCCCTGCTCGAAAAGCTGGTCATTAATCTTAGCAAGCTCATAGACTATGCTGTTTCCGGCCCGCCGCTTTGTGATTTCTCCGGCTCTTAGCAGCCGGGCAAGGGCATCAGTCACTGTCCTCTCAGATACGCCGTCGGCTTTCCCCTGCTCGATGATACCCTTCCGGGCCATCGCGCCTCCTCCATCGGCGAGGGTTCGCAGAACGCAGTCTTGCGCCAGGGCCGCTTTCTCACAGTTCTCCTCCGCTTCGCCTATATAGCGGCAGACCGTTGTCTGCGTATCAGTGTCCTCTACGGCGATAATGAATGGCGCTATAGGTTCGGCACATCGGCACTTGTCATGCTCAACTAGCAGTCGTCCGCCTTTGAGCTTACGAATGAAAAGGTGGCTGTCCAGGATAGCCCGAATTGCGGAAGATCCTCGCAGCATTTGGCCTGGGGCGTTGGAAGCCAGACGGCTTTCCTTCCTTGAATGATGCGTGAAGATAAACGTGCAACCGGCTTCTTGCGTTATCGAGCGGATGATCTCAAAGAAAGCTGCCATGCCCTCGGCTGAGTTTTCCTCCATTCCGCAGTAGTTGATTAGCGGGTCCGCGATCACTAGAGCGATGCCTTCGCGCTTTAGATAATCCGCGAATTGGTTCACGGTCTCAGGCTTGAACCTCATCGCCGTAGGCATAATGCTGACCGGCAAGTCGGCAGGCATCTCATTATCCGAGTTCTCCGCTTGAAGGCCGCTAAACAACTTCTTGACGCGCCGCTCAAGGAGACTTGGCCCCGTCTCAGCATCAAGCACCAAGACTCCGCACGGAGTCACTGGGAATGTTCCCAGGAACGCCATGCCTGAGGCTACGCACTGCGCTAGGTGCAACATTAGCCATGACTTGCCGACTCCCGAGTCGCCGCTGATCATGGATATGCCCCCTGTGGGAACAAGATTCAGGACTGTCCAGGAGACATCTGGGAGCTCGCCCTGAACAAGCTCACTATGAGTAAGGACTACGAGCGGTTTGAACTCCTCCCGTAGGTCCTCGGGAAGCTGCTCTGACGGCCCATGTTCGGTTACTTCTGAAACCAGCGCAAGCAACTCCTCGACGGAATGCCCTGCTGCTAGATAATCATCCAGCCCGTTCTTCGCCCCACCTTCTCCTGGAGGCAGATGGATTAGTTGTACCTTCGCGCCTCGATATTCCAGGAAGGCTTTCAGCCTCATCGTAGCTTTCTGCACTTCAGGCTTTCGCATTACATCGCTATCAAAGGCGATGAAGATGAGCCTGCCCTCAAGTGCTATCGCTTCCCAATCAGGAAGAGCAACCTTCCCACCATCCGCATTGGTTCCTCGCCAGTTCCAGACTCCGAGAAGGGCTATGCAGCACAATCCTCGGCTTATGGCAGCGTCTGCCTTCCGAACTCCCTCCGTTATGAAAAGCGGTATCTTTGGATTTCCAATCTTCTTGCGAATTGAAAGATGGACATCGAGAGCCATTCGACTCTTGGCAGGGGTTTCATACTTCACTTCCTTGCCTTTGCCATCCTTCCTTGGGCTGTCGGGCCTTATCTGATGGCTGCGGATCTTCCCATCAACTCCCCAAACCGGTATCACCAGGGCAGGAACACGGCACTGCCGGTCGGCAAATCCAAGCCGCCGAACCTCGCCTTTGTCAGTCACGGACCGGTATCCTCTGGTGTTTGCTACCTCCTTAGATACACCTGATTCATCTATCAGGCGTTGATGCTGGGGCAACAATACTTGCTCATCGTTCTTCATTCGCCGGGCCTCCAATCATGCGGGCGAGGTGCGGGCCGAAAAGTTCGGGGTGATCGGCGGCATATGCGCGAGCAACCAGCTTGGCCAGAATCGCTTCCGCCGCCTGCATATCGCAAGCCGACATCGGCTCCGCTGACGCCGTTCGCCTGAAATTCAGTCTCTTTCGCTGTCCGCCTGCCGCCACTCCGAATCCCTGCCCTGCCTGTCGCACGGTAATAGCAAAAGCCCCGAGAGGCTGGCCCGGCAAGGCTCTCTCAGGGCTTCAACCCTCCGAAAACTCGGAGGAGGTCATATTGGCGACCACCCGCCGGGCCGGTATTGAGCTGTCCTCAATACCCTAAGCACGAAATCGGGCTTCGCCATGGCGAAATCTGGCTTCGTCAGGAAAAAGATTTGGGACCTTCTTACGTTTCCCAGGTGATTGGACAATCCGGGGAATAGCAGTAGGTGTAGGTGTCGTAGTGCAGCGAGTTCTTGAGGTGAGTTGCGAGGGCGGGATGGTGTTCCTTGATGACTTTCCTTACTGCGTTAATGGCCTTGCTTACTTTGTCGTAAGCCTGCTTGTTCGGATCATCCTTCTTCCTCAGTTGGCGATCAAGACCGAACTCGGCAGAGAACACGCCTTTCAACTTATTTACTTGCGCCTGCAACTCTTCAGCCTCGTGGAAGTCCTTACGGTTAAGTGCCTGATCAAGCTTGCTCTGCGTATCGCGAATCCCCTCGATATAAGTCTTATACAGTTCGCAGTCGTCCAGCTTGTCGGTGGGGCTGCGTTCATCGTCCAGCAGTGGGTCCATGCGTTCCTCGGCTCTCAAATCAGAGTATCGGGCTACTTCGAGGTCGCGACTCGGCGGATGAGCAATCTCGTACAGCACCCGCGCATGGAAGGGCTCGTCGGGATGCTCCAGTAGATAAGCGATGTATGTGGCTCCGTCCGAATGGTTGAGGCTTATGTGCTTGCTGTCGTAAACCACCGACCACCGCTGCCCGTCTTTCTTGAATCTCTGTCCTATGGGCCTATCCTTAGCATCCAGCGTCGGTTGCATTGGTTGGCGGTATGAGCCCTGAAGCTTGATGACTTGTACCATGTTTGGCAGAAATGGCGCGAGGTCCGCATCTATCAGTACTGGCACCTTCGGCGGCATGCTGTCAGGTCCATCAAGTTGACGCAGATCCTCAAGACTCAACCAATGGGGCGGGAAATACTTGTAGCTCGGTAAGCCCGGCTTTTCTTCCTTTGGTCTCAAGAAACCTCGTATCAGATGCCCTTGTTTCTTCCGCCAAAGCAAGAGCAACTTGTGTATGGTGGTGAGCGTATGGTCAAGGATGATGCTCATCAGTTTCGAATCATCTCGGCGAAGTTCGTCCGGGAAGTCTCTAAACCTCCGTCCTGAGAACAGAGATGTTTCCCCCATCCTATGGTGATCCCAGTCAGCAAGCCAGAAGAGCACATGTATGATCATGAGCAAGCCCTCGTTGAAAGATAGGGCCTGCGTCTGCTGGATGACCTTAAGAGCTGCTGTAAGCTCGGCGGCGTTCTTCTTGGTTAGGATCTCGTCCACTACGGCCAAGGGAATATAGATATCATCTTCGTTTACCGGCTCTACGAGTGTGCCAAGTCTGATCCATTCTTGTACATCTGGATAGGCTAACACTCGAACTCCCTCGCCAGCTTTGTATTCCTCTGATTGAACTACAAAGAACCATGGATGCAGTTTGGCATGGTTTTGATACTCCCGCGTCCATTCTTCCAGATTAGTGTGCACTTGTTCCTCTTCTTGTATCTTGCACGATGGTCGCCGCTTCAGCCGTAGACTACTGACTAACTTTCAGCCTGGGCATCGAGGTCGTGACATGACTGCTCGGCGTTTGGATAAGTTGTTGGGGCTTTCATGAGGAGACTCTTCGGTGAATACTGCCGGGCCATATTCAAACCTCCTGCCTTATCGTTAGTGTGCTTGCCATTCAACTCGCATCGCAGATGATCCGATCTTCAGCCAATCGCCCTCTACGACAATCTCAACTTTTTCCTCACTTAATGGCACACGCGCCAGTCCATAGATTGAAGCCGCGGGCACAAAGACATCCGCAGGCCAGGCACCAACCGCGTCAATGCCCACCGAAGCATTGGCCATGCTGAACCTCAGCACACCATGCTCGAAGGAGAGCATCAGCATCTCGCCTTTACCCTTGCGCTTTTTGAACTTCGTGATCTGGCGCAGGGCATTCGTCAACTCCTTCTTGTCAACTTCGAGGTGGTATCTGTCAGTGCTTACCATAGGTCACCTGCCCACATTCCCACCATTCTTCTTCAGCCATTCCCGCCCTTGGTCGCTGATCTCCCAAATGCCATAAGGCGACCCCTTTACCATCAGACCCTCATTCACCATCGAGTTCCTAGCCCATTGAGCGGCATTCCGCCATCTGATCGTTTTGGGATACGAGCGAAGAGGCTCATGGTCAACAGGTTTGAGGATTCCCTTCATGAGCACGTGAACCCTATCCAGCACGTCCCCGATTCGCCCACTGCCGCCCATCTCACTCAGGGCACGCAGGATCGGGACGTAATAGGCTTCCTCACGAGTTCTAGTGCCCCGCTTGACCTTGCCCAAGTTCTTCCGGGCAACCTTCTCCTTTACCTCTTCCGTTTGTTGGGAGTACAGGGAGTCCCATTCCTTGCGGAAGGACAGGAGCTTCTGCCGTAGACCGGTCAATGTCTTCGCCTGGTCAAGTACCTTCTCTGCATCAGCATGCTTGCCATGCTCAAATGCCACCGCTCCCTGATGGTTCACGTCTTCGATGACTCCCTCAATCTCCTCAAGCAGCATCTCAAATGCCGCTCCTACCGCCGTCATGTCTGATCTGGCCACGATTGTCCTCCTCTCAATACAGCCCCGCTACGCGGGCGTCTATCTCGCGTTCCGATTCCGCGCTGCCGACGGACCGCCGACCACCGTTCAGAGTCTCTGGCAGAAGAATATCACTACATCGCCGGCAATCTTGAGTCCGGATGCAACACTCACCTGATCCTCACGTACCCCAATCGCTCGGGCCAACTGCTGTCTCTTGGGCTCTATCCACGGCTGGCCGTTCCGATTGGTCTGGTGCTGGTAGAAGGCTAGCACATCTCCGTGCTTGAGGCTGCCCCATATGGCTCCAACTTCGCTCTCCAACACATGCTCAGGTTTGCAGGTCCCTGGCGGGAGTCCTGTGTCCGGATCAAGGAAGACCACGCATCTCTCCTTTGGGGAATCCGCGATGAACTGCAGTACTGAGGCAAGGTACGCATGGCGATCTATGAACGGTGCATCAAACACCGCGATCTTGGCTCGCGAGCGAATGGCTCCGGCGCTCCGGACATCCTTGAAGTGTGCCAACACCTCTGGCCTGATCACGGCTTCATCATCGCCGACCTTGATACGACCCCACGAACTCGGCCTGTAGTACGCGATCTGCAGAACCCTCGCGGCCCCGTATCGGTCTGCCAAGTGGAGTAGCGCCGACCATTTCACCAAGTCCCCATTGTCTCCATACCACTTGTCCTTCATGCGCTCGTCTCCGTGTACTCTAGGCTGTCGTAATGCGCTACAGAACCTCATCCGGCACGCTGCCGGGCAGCGGCCAGCCGCCGTGGCCTTCGATTAACCCTGTCTATCTCGGCTCGGCCTTCTTCCATGTCGTTTCACAGCCCATACAGCGCGGCCACGCGGGCGTCTATTTCCCTTTCCCATGCTTCGCAGCCGACGCCCTTTGCATCCAGACATTTCTGCACGAGGGCGGAGATCGCCGCCCGATCTGCCTCGGAGGCATCCGGGATGGGGAGCTTCTCGAAGTAAACCGGGCGAAGAACCACTCTTCCCCGACGATCCTGGTCGCCCAGAATTGTGCAGGCATAACGCAAGTACGCAAACGCTGGCTGCGAATTCATGACGCCAAGCAGGTATAGGTCACCCACGACGTATCCACCATTTCATGCAGTTGTTCCAGTTACACAAATAGTATGGTGGGCAGAACGTGCGCCGTCCATCCGAGCTGCGTCTCGATTTCTTGTCTATACGGAGTTCTTATCTGATCAGGCGTATTCCTTATGTATTCCTCTGCTCTCTCGCAAGCACTGGAACAGATATACTTTAGCAAGCGCAGATACTGGACTACTTCTGCACCACCGATAGGACTCGTTGACTTCCGGTCCCAGTTTGATTTTAGTCCCGTCCAGATTGCTGCATCAAGCTTGTTGTGAGCCTTCAGCCAATCCTCGATGATCTGGCGAATATGCGGATCTGGGCAGTCGAAGTTGCCTCCACGATCAGCATAGTGAACAGGACATTGCGGATTGCCTTCACGTATCTTCAGATTATCGATAGCATCCTGTAAACGGTTCAACGAACTCATTGCCCAGTAGGTTGTCACGAGATGTTTTGTATCTGGATTCAGGTATTCTGGATAGATAACCAGCGTCAGACGGCCATCGTCAGATATGCGCGCAAACTCAATTGGCAGCTCCGGACCGTCTTTGTGCCACCAACTACCGATTTGCAGCGATCCGGGGCACCAGATCAAAGAACCCCAGGCGATGACTGCGATCTTCATAGCAAATCCTCCTGTTCACATACCATCCAGTGCGTTGGCTCTAGCGGCATTCCATCTCCTCGACATCGGTATTCTGCCTAATCAGCGACGACGTGTTGTGCTGGTACTCGCGGATCAAGCTCACGGTTGTCACGGCTTGTGCTCCCATCTCCATCAAACCAGCATTATACTCGCTATCAAACGTGTACAGCGCCTTACCCCAGCCAATGATCTCCTTGCACAATTCCTCTGTCTTGCTGCCCGGCGATGCATATGGTACGAATACCATATCGGCGAGGGCGGCGACGAGCTTGTTTCTCAGCACGGATGCGTCCGAGGTCGGTCGTTTGTGTTTCTCATCGAATGGCGAGAGCATCAGCATTCGACCATCCTCGATGAGCTGCTTGAACTCGGACGGGATGCGTTTCGGTATGCTTCGTGCCGGGCAAAGAACGATTCCGCAAGTCCCTCTCAGCAGTATGTTCAGACATTCTCGCTCCATGGGCGAGTGAAAGCCGCTCACGACGGCGACGTTCTCATTTCTCAGGCTCTGCATCAGATCGTACGTCCGAAGGATGATGCTTCCCGGGCACTTGACGGAGCATATCAAGCCTATCTTGCGGCGTTTCAGGATTTCCGGGTTGCCGAGTAGCGATACCGTCCCTGGGAAACCATCGACTGAGCATTCCTCCGCCATCTGTACATGCTCCTATGGTGTTGATACCTCTATCCTGTGGTCTGAGCTTATCGCACAAGAGTGTGAAGATAATGCTTCACAGGCTCAAGGAAGTCGAGTTCCTTAAGGATGCTCAGAATGATAACGACGTCGCCCAGCAGAGTCCCAAGGAACGTGGCCACTCCCTGTAGGCATGAGGCTCCGGAACCAGACGCCTTGCCACCCATTGCCTCCGACCACAATCGAAACGGATAAGCGATCAGCCAGGCAATAATCTTATGTATCCAGAAGAAAGGCCAGAACGTTCTTAGCCATGCCGAGGTGACATCTCGCTGGAAAACGCCTATAGTCTCGTCTATGACACTAACCACCTGCCGAGGATCGATGTCGTAGTTATGCAGGTGATCGATGTTGCGCATAAGATCGATTGTATGTCGAGTTCTCCCTGCAACTGGCGGAGCAGTGTAGTCGACAATGACGTAGGTTCCTGCCAGATACATGCTTTCAATGACGCCGTGCAGCATCTTGTCCATCTTGGCCTTTATCTCCTGCCCCTGGGGGGTTAATCCAGGGTCACCGAACGGATGGTCGGGAGGCAGAAGATGGTACGTATAGTCTACGAATAACTGCCGAAAGAGCAGCAAGTCGTTCAACCGCTTCTTAGCTTGGAAGCCATTCAGATTGTTGAGTTTTGCCATGGATGGCACCTCTCTAACTCTTCAGGGTGGAGATACTGTTGATCCCCATGCGGTACTTGATGTCACAGCTGATGAGGAACTGGCCATTAGAAGATTCGAAGAGAGTCTGGCATGTGATAAGAAGCGTGCTAGCCGAGCTGCACCCCCAATTTTCTGAGCATATCAAATGTGTCGCAACAAGTAACTTGAAACGCTCGACAAATGTTGGGTATCGGGACTTTCCTTTTGATATCCGGGTTGAATTGCTCATGGGTAACGACTACACACCCATTGACTTTGGCATACGCGACCAGCCAACCGTCCGCACCACTAGCGAACTCCTGTTTAGCGGCGTCGTTGAACTGAGCTTGTTCGTTTACCCATGACATGATCTCTGCGAAAGCTTTCACAACCTCGTCTTCATCCGTTGCTGCAAACCGTTCGTGGAACTGACGATTCGCCCATTCTGCAAGATCATCATTGCCGAGTACCAGCTCTTCCTTTACGCGGTCTATGCTTGTTACGGAATCATCATTCGCATGTTCGACGAGAGCATCCCAGAAGCGCGGGGCTATGTCGAAGGCATAGTATCGCTTCGCAGCCTCTATGAACACATTGGCATCCAGTAGGTATGTCGCGGTACCGATCAAGCTGCCCTCCCAAATTCAAGACAAGAGGTGTATTTCTCAAAGGCTCTGCCATGTAGTCCGGTAAGGTGGTAAGCCTCGTGATAGAGTAGCCTGCCCTCCCTTACAGCTTGAAAGATGGCTTCCGCAAAGCGACGTCCAACGCGCAGATTCTGGTTCTTGTAGAAGTCACCACCTTCTTTACTCGGCTTATGCTTTTCTCTTTCCTGATAATCATTGTAGAACTGAACAAACTCGTCCCTTGTGATAAACCCCGAGTCAAGAGCCCTCCGAGCGGCGACTAGCTCGCTCACCTTGAAATGGCGAGCAATCTCCTGGAAGTCTGGCTTTTCCTTCCGGCTGGACCAGAATGAACGTAGTTCATCCTCAGGCACCAGGAATTCCGCGGCAACCCGGTTGCACGCCCTTTCCGTGTCGTTATTGGCTGGTTGCAAGTCCCGCAGGTCGAAGGCGGCACTGCTGCCAAACCACACATGCGCCAGCTCGTGTGCGAGCGTAAACATCTGTGCCGCTTTGCCATCGGCGCCGTTGACAAAGAGCAAGGGAGTGTACTCGTCAACCAAGACGAATCCGCGGAACTCGGTGGGGTCCAGTTTGCGGTGCGTATTGTTTCCGACGACCCCGTTTACCACTACGATTACCCCTGCATCCTCTATCCTGTTCTGCAAGTTTCGGAGCGCCCCGGTCCAAGTGGGCTGCTTCGCCGCCCATCCCCCTTCTAACCCCAGCGTGCGCCGCATTTCCCTTGCAATCAGCTTACGCTCCTCCCCTACCTTTGCCGACCTGACAAAGGGCAAAGGCTCCAAAGCTTGTTCAATCAGGTGTTCACGCATCCAGTTCTGTCGCCGCTGCATTATATGGACGGTCTCGAGAAGATCTGCGCTTGGACTGACCGGCTCGTCGGTAAGCGTGCGGAAGTGAGGGATGGGCAATTGTTCCCGCGGCGGCTGTGGCAGAAAAAGGTAGCCGAACGGAGTACGGGCTGCCTTAGCGAACTTGTCCAACTGCCGCAGTGTCGGCGCTTTCGAGCCGCTCAACCACTCTCCTACTGGAAACTTGGTCTCGATATAACTTCGCCTACCTGAACGCTCGAGCGCCCAGTACAGAACCTGATTACTGACAGACACCCTCGTCATACTGCCACCCCAAGCACTTGTACTGCTTGATGATTCCTATTCTTCGTGCTCGTTATCTTCTCCTCTCAGCCCCATCCGGTACTTGATATCGTAGTTTATGATGAAGTCCAGCTCCTCGTCCGTGAAGCCGTAGTGCTTCGCCAGAGCACGGTCGATCTTGTCGATAAGTGCCTTGGAGTACTTCGGATAGTACTCGTCGTAAACCACCTTGCCAGTGGACTTATATTGGCACTTCTTGCGCTTGGCATGCCTCTTCATATCCAACATCAGCTCAGTAGCCGATGTCGCTAGGATGTCCTTCGTGGTTGATGACATTTCTTCAAGTCCCAGAGGAAAGCTTTCAATCTCACAAAGGTTGAGATGGCGGCAATCTGAGAGTATTATAAACCACCAATAGAACAGGGAACTGTTTAGACAGGCAACCACAACCTCCTTGTCAAGTCCGTTCTGGAGATAAACTGACTTGACCTGAGTGGAGATCAGTTCGCCATTCCGCTCGTTCCAGAAGTAGGGGGCAAAGCTCATTGCTCGGTTCCAGTAACGTGGCGCATTGTGGTAGTACACAACGCTGGGGGTTCGGTAGCCGACAAACTCCATGGCCAATTTAGGCCATGCGCTAAGGTCGGTCCAGAGTGAGGTCTCCAAGAGGCTGTCTACCTTCGGGATAGAGTTAGGAAATCCCATATCGGACACATCGACGTACTTGAGCGATCCCATGATGAAGGGACGGAACTCACCATGCCAGCGATGGTATCGAGAAGCAATCACCGTTACGTCCGTACCGTTTCCATGCTTGATCATGTATATGGCTAACCTCTGATCCACGCCATCAAACAACTTAGCTGGACGTATATCATAGGATGAGACCCATAACGTATCCGCAGCTTCACGGAATACCCTCTGTAGTGGGGCCATCCTGTCAGTGCAAATGGCTGAATGGGGTATAATCATACCTGATCTGCCAAGTATCTTCCTAACCAAACCACAGATTCGCTCGACAACGAAGGCGTAGAGGTTTCCGCATTCCAACGTTGAGTAACCCTTCACGCTATAATCATCCACTACCTTGCTGAACTCGACATAGGGCGGGTTCCCAAGCACGACATCAAACCCGCCACGGCTCATAATGCCATGAAACTCGATGAACCAGTGGAACGGCCGGTGTGATGCAAGCCAACCTTCGTAGTCCCTGGCGGCATCGCCGTACTGCTTTGCGAGATACCTGTTCAGCTCCTCTTCCAGCGGCGCCAGCTCGTTTCGCAACTCCTGCTTGTCTCTGGCAGTGATCTCCCCGCCGTCCAGCATCTCCTGCTGCTCGCGGAATCTTTGCCATAGCCTCTCCACCTCCTGGGCCTTTTCTTCAATCGGTGACATCTCATCAAAAACATCCATGCGCTTCTGGTCGCTACCCATGACCGCCGATTTTACCTCATCATATGTGGCAAATCCGACCAGTGTATTCCCGGCCCGGATGTTGAAGTCTATGTCGGGCAGCGGCTCAAGCCCCATATTGTCCTTCGATCTATCCGGCTCCACCTGAGCCGCAAGTTTCAGAAACAGGCGGAGCTTGCATATCTCCACCGCCTCCGGCATGATATCCACGCCGAAGAGGTTGTTCAGGATGATGGACTTGAAGATGAAATATGGCTGGTTTGGATGTTGCGCCACAGCTTCCAGTATCCGGCGGAAGTCCGAGTACTTCCTGGGGTCCTGCTTTTCCTGAGAGGTGTCCAGTTCGCTGACAAACTCCTGCATCCGTTCGAGACACCCCTCGTAAAGCGGCTCAAGGATGTTCAATGCGGCAAACAGGAACGCTCCCGACCCGCAAGTAGGGTCGAGCACAGTGACGCTCTGGCTTGCCGAGTAGAACGCCCGGAGCAGTTCCGGCCCCTCTGAATTCTCGATCACGTCCTGGGCAAACTGCCGAATGTCCAGATTGTAGGTGATTAGGTCATCAATGGACTTCACCTCACCTGCTCCGAGCTTCGAACGCAAGTCCAGGCAGCGCTTTCGCCGCTCTACGTACTCCCGCCAGGTCTCGGTGGGCAGAGTGAGCCTATTTCCCTCCTCATCTCGAAGGTCGGCTCCCGTAAGGTTGTACCGGTTGTCGAACATCCTTGCCTTGGGATCGCGCATCCCACGCTGGACGAAATCCGGCAGCATGGATTCGGGCAGGACGTTCCGTTGCCTGTCTATGACTCCTAGCTTGACCGCCGGGTAGATATAAGCATCGGGATTCTCCTGCAGAAGCCTCCATACGGACTGCTCTCCCTCAAACGCAATGGCGCATTTTCGCCTGGCGGCATCGAAGAGATATGGAATGATCGTGTTCTGGGAAATATAGCCGGTGATATCCTCTTTGGTATAGTATGCGCCCTTCGCCTTTTGCTCGCCCGGCTGGATTGCGTTTATGTACTTCTCGAAGATGTAGCCGAGCACGTCGGGGTTGATCTCCCGGTCGTTTCGCATCGGGCGGATATCGAGATGCCATTCGTACTGGTCGAAGAAATCGAACATGCGCTCGAACGCTTCATCGGGGATGTCGAGATCGGGGTTTTCCTGCTCGAGCTCGTGCTCTTCAAAGAGACCGCCGTTCAGATAAGGCACGTTCCCCAGTAGCTCGAGTAGTTCGGGGGTTCTCTCTCTGGAATTCAGCCCTTCGTGGAACAGCACTCTCAGGAAACTGCGGTAGAAGGAGTAGAACCGGTTCTGCCCGCGTTTCTCCTGAACCATTCGAAGCCTGTTGCGGAGGTAGCTGCTGTCGTTGTCCAGGAAACCTTTCTTCTGGACGAAGTAGATGAACATCAGGCGGTTCAGCATCAGGGAGGCATACCAGTCCGTGTGGGCGGCATTCGAAATACCCTTGATGAACCCCTTGAACACCTCCAATTCGACCTTGAAGCGGTCGTAGAAACGCTTCGTGACCTTATCGATATCAAGGGCGGACTTAACCCGCTCGGAGACAGCCTTGATCGAGACGTTGCCCTCGCCATCGAGTTCTTCCAGCGTGAAGACAAGCCCATCGAGCTTCTGGATCAGCGGCGTACCCGACTGGTCGTAGCGGAAGGGATGCTCACGGGGTGCGGACGGCCTGCCGGGTTCTTTCTTCACCCACTGCCAGACCTGCTGGTTGCCACCGCAATAGATGATAATGTGCTCGTAATGCAGCTTGGTAACAAGTCGGTCTATCTTTCGCCTGATGTGATACTCGGGGATCCTACCGTTTGAAGCTGGTTTGCACTGCAAGGCGACCAAACCGCCCATTTCGGAGATGGCACTAAGGGTGTAGTCCTCTCCATCCACGGAAACGGTTATGGGTGAGAGTGTACAGTGGCTCCATCCCAGTTCCTCAATGAACAGGTTCCTGAACTGGCACGCGCGCAGGTATTCTCGGACTTTCGCTACGTTCAGCCGCACCCGCTACCGACCTCCCTCCGCCTCGAACAGTCCTAGAGAACAGATCAGCTTGGGTTCGTGTCGCTCAGCCTCCTCCTGAACCATGCACAGCTTATCCTCATTCCGCAGGTTGATGACCACATCGGCGAGGATGTCGTCAGTGACTCCGCTCTTGATGATACGGTTCAGCGTGTCCGTGGCTGTCTGCTTGAGTGGATACCGGTATATGTCGTCGAGCGCCTTCTCCAGTTCGGGCGTATCCCAGATCGTGCCCTTGACCTCCCCGGCATGGCGTTTCAGCCTCTCGTACGTTTTGAATCTGGCGCCTGACGGGCGACCAAGTTGACCGCCGACGGATTTCTCCTCCTTCACGAGATGCTCGACTCCAGCTTTCACCAGTTCGTGATGTCGCTCGTGCCGGGGGATAGCCGGTGTATCGGGCAGGCACTCGGCGGCTCTCAGAATAGCAAGCTGGGATTGGGTGATGCTGTTTCCGTTCTCATCCATCCATGCCAGGGCGTCGTTATCCTCGGCTGTACGCATGTAGACGAGGACGCCGTGAGGGCTCTTCGGGGTAGCCTTATGAGCCTTGGCCGAGTAAGTGACGTTCGGCATGTCAGGAATGATACCGGCCAGCTTGGGGTCACGGTCCACGGCATTCTTCCAGATCTGGTAAGCATAGGACGCGAGGTCTACGTCGTCATCCTCTTGTTCGTCCATTAGCCCGGATTTCTCCGTGAATATGTCCCTTAGCTGTTTCTCGGTCATGTCGTCTTCGAAGAATGCTTCGTCTGTGCCGACAACTTCGGCATTTTCCCGAAGCCTCTGCCTGACTCTCGCCCTGAGTCGGATAAGCCGCTCGACACCATCTGCGGGTACGAAGGAGTAGCACAGGATTTCCTCAGCTTCCTGACCGATGCGGTCCACGCGTCCGGCCCGTTGTATAAGCCTGATGATCGCCCACGGGAGATCGTAATTCACGACTATGTTGCAGTCCTGGAGATTCTGCCCTTCGCTCAAGACATCGGTAGCAATCAGGACCCTCAGTTCGTCCTCCGGTTTCACCTTGTCGCGTTTCTCGTTGCTGTTCGGACTGAACCTCCAAGCCGACCCCGTCGGATCTGCTGAATCGCCGGTTACGCCCTCCATGGCGGTTACGCCCCGCTTATTCAACTCGGCATCCAGATAGCGCACCGTGTCGGCGAACTGTGTGAACACGAGAACCTTTTCGCTTGGGTGGGTCACGGTCAGTAGCTTGAACAGGGCTTCGAGCTTCGCATCACTGTCTGGAATCCAATCGCCGCAGTTATCGAGTACGGATAGAAGGGTTTTTGCGTCGCGCCTGAGGCTGTCTCTCAGGTCCGCAACAAACAAAGACGGACGGAGCCAGTGGAACTGTCTCTTGCGCGGACCGGCATATTCCCCATATATCTCCGCGGCCCTTTTCCTGTACAGCTCCTCGGAGTAAACCACGCTGTTTGCCTCGTGAATGTCGCACGAATATTCCTCATCGCCGTTCATGAGGCTGTATGTGCAAGCATCCGAATCCTCGTCCTTGAGCCGAGTATCGAAAAGCTCGATGTACTGAGTGCCGATTGGAAGTGGGAGGTCGTTCTCGATTGCATGGATGAAAACGTGGTTCCGCAGGATGTGGCGATTGACCGACTGCAGGAATGTCAATCCGCCGCTTTCCAGTCGCTTGAACAGATTCGTCCTGCAGAAGCCCATGAGCCGTTTGCCGGCACGTCCGAGGTCCCTGATGCCTTTCTCCTCCCTGGCTGTCGGCGGTTCCTCAGGATTCTGGGCGATGTAGTTACCCAATCCATACCTGGGGAGTTCGAGCGAAGCTACCGCATTCACCACGAAAGGCGCATACAGCCTTGCATACTGGTCTGATGGGTCAGCATCGTTCACCGTAAACTTCGCTGTCTTGGGTTTTCGGACGGGGAAGTACGATCTCTTGCCGTCTTCCATTGTGAGATACGTCCGACCGTTGTCAGGATCAACTTCGGCGTAGTTCTTTTGGATGAAGCTCCTGGTCCGGCGAACCATAAAGAGCCGCATAAGTTCCTGCCAGTCCTCCGTGTAATCGCTCTTCTCGAAAGCGGAAAGCGAGCGGACAGGACACTGATGCCGCCTTACGAACTCGACTTCGCCGCCCGGCTCTTGAAGCTTACGCTCGGGTCGGACTCCTAGATCGGCATCTTCCGGCACGAACAGGCGCAGTTGACTGGAGAGATCGAGGTAAGTCTTGTTGTATGGAGTGGCGGTGAGCAGAATGCATTTGCTATCATTCTTGAAAATATAGTCATACAGGGCATGGTAGGTTTTCGTTTCCCGGTTCCGCAGGTTATGGCTCTCGTCGATTATGATCACTCGGTATCTGCGAAGATCCGGTAGGCTGTTGATTGCCGTGCTGATAGGCAACACCCTGGCGATCATACGATAGTGCTCGACGTGGTCCTGCCACATCTTCACCAAGTTCTTCGGGCAGATGACGAGCGTTTCCAGGAAGTGGTCGTCCTGGAATATCCGGGCAATAGCACAAGCGGTCAGCGTCTTGCCAAGTCCTACTACATCGGCAACAAGCACACCCCCACGCTTGTTCAGGTGATGTGCGGCTATCTTGACTGCCGCTTTCTGAAACTCGAAAAGCTTTTCGCCAAATTCCCTGGGAAGCCGGAACTCGGACAAACCGGCACGGGCTTCCTGCGAGAGGTGGTATGCCATTTTCAAGTAAATATGATATGGTGGAATCTCGTTCTCTCCAGCCCAGCTTTCGTCAATTATCTGAATCAGTTCATCGGAGATGTCCAGGCACCATCTGTCATTCCATCGGTCTTCAAACCATTGTGCCAGCTTCTCACAGGCGTCACGGTCGGTTACATCGATGTTCAGTTCGCCCTGGCTGGACAGTCCCGGCAGGGTAAGGTTGCTGCTCCCAAGGAAACCGGTGATCGGGTTGTTATAATCCTGCCGGAACAGCAGGTATAGCTTGGCATGAAGCGGATGTCTGAGAAACAGCTTGACTTGGACTTTCCGACTGCGGATCTGGTTGGCAAGCCGTCGAAGACCAGCTTCGTCCTCGTTGGTCGGAACCCCCATGGCGATTTGGTCCCGGAATTCCTCTGCCAGTTTCTTCTTCAGGCGAACAACTGCCTGATTGTCAAGACCAAGACCCTCGGAGACGAAGCTGAGGGAGTGCCGGAGTTCATCATGGGGCAAAGTCTGCATCCCGACGAGAAGCCGACAGCATTGGCCATCCTCACCTGACCATTGCTCGATTCTTGAATCAAGTTGCCTCCACCCTCGCAGGTTGAAGTAGCCGACACAGAAATCCGCTCGGTCGGATACGTCCAGCGTTGTCTGTAGGGCTGGAAGCAGCTTCTCACCGATGTTGTCGAAGATTCGGGGCATTCCTACGTTCTCCTCATCTCAGAGGGTTGTCTTGCCTGTGGGAATACTCCTATCTTACTCCGATCCATGACAAGCAGTCAAGGCGAATATCTATCATTGACAGCAAACTCATATAGTCCTATACTAATCGCGATGAAGCCCACGACTGCCAAATTCGGAGACGCACTGCGCGGCTACGCACATACTATTCTCAAACGCGACGGGTTCAGGTGCCGATACTGTGGACTCGACGGCACCGTATGGCCCAACTGGCTCTACCTTTCATGGGATCACCTGCTTCCGCTAGGCCATCCGCAAAGAGACAACCCCGACTACATCGTTGCCGCTTGCCGCTTCTGTAATGAAGCACACAACCGAACCCGGTTGGATGTTGAAGGCAAGACCCCAGACGAGCTAGTCGAACAGAAAAAGCCCCTTGTCCTAACTAAACGCAAGGAGTATAAAGCATTCTGGGAAGCAGAGGTCTGCCAAGACGTAGAATGCAGCGATACTTCCTAGAGTCGCAGATCAAGCATGCATAGGTTCGAGCGAAGCCGTTTCAACCAGGAAGAACTCGTATGTATCAGCTGGAAGTGAAAGCCAAACTGGTCAGACACCTTTTCAACTCTTCCGGCGGTTGGGAGGTCTCTGTTGACGTAGATGCAATGGAACTGGCTAAGGGCGGCCAGCATCCACAGGGCAAGGCCGAGGCCACCCATAGCGATTTCCCAAGAGTACTATGAAGTTGGGGCGCGGCGACAGCGTCTGGCACCGTTTCAACTCCTCAAGGCAGATGTTCATCGTCTGCCGGTCGAGGGCGGCTTCCTCGCTGACCCCCAGCGGAGGTCGATTGCTCGGAAGCGGGAACCGTGTTAAACGCACAGATCGCGCAGCCGTGGATAGACGCACTGCAGGCGGCGCATTTCGCTCGGCTTTCAGATCATCAAATGTGGAGCTGAGGAAGATTCGGAAGATTCTGCTTGTTGTCGGCATGATTCAATCACCATTTGGGCCAAATCGCTGGAGTCCAGAGGCCCCAGACCTCATCGGCGGTGGACTCCAGACACGCTCTCAATGCGTCCGCGTCACGCATTCTTATCCTCCACCGAACTCGACGCCATACTCGCGGCCGAGTTCGGTGAGCCTGGCAACGGCCTGCTCCTGCGAAAGGCCCATCTGCATCAGCAATCCACCATAGCTGTTGATGGCGTCGTTCAGGTGCGCATGCGGGTGCCCGGTGCGCCGGGTGAAATCGAGGAAGATACGCACCATGCGCCGCATGAGCGGCTCGGCCTCCGCCAGCCGGTTGGTGTCCTTGAGCAACATGGCCAGGTTGTTGAGGCCTGTGGCGACCAAGGGATGATCCTCCCCAAGACTTCGTTCCCAAATGGCCAGCGCCCGCCGAAAGAGCGGCTCGGCCTCTGCCGGCCGATTGGTGTCCCGGAGCAACAGGGCCAGGTTGTTGTGGTCTCTGGCGACACTGGGATGGTCGGCCCCGAAGCTCTGCTCATTTATGGCCAGCGCCCGGCGCGTGAGCGGCTCGGCCTCCGCCAACCGGTTGGTGGCCCGGAGCAACTGGGCCAGGTTGTTGAGGTCAATGGCGACATTGGGATGGTCGGGCCCGAAGCTCTGCTCGTCAATGGCCAGCGCCCGGCGCGTGAGCGGCTCGGCCTCGGCCAGCCGGTTCGTGGCCTTGAGCAGCTGGGCCAGGTTGTTGAGGTCTCTAGCGACATAGGGGTGGTCGGCCCCGAAGCTCTGCTCGTCGATGGCCAGCGCCCGGCGCATGAGCGGCTCGGCCTCCGCCAGCCGGTTGGTGTTGAAGTACAAGGTGGCCAGGTTGTTGAGGTCAATGGCGACGTTGGGATGGTTGGCCCCGAAGCTCCGCTCATTTATGGCCAGCGCCCGGCGCGTGAGCGGCTCGGCCTCCGCCAGCCGGTTGGTGGCCTGGAGCAACTGGGCCAGGTTGTTGAGGCAGATGGCGACGTTGTGATGGTCGGGCCCGAAGCTGCGCTCATTTATGGCCAGTGCCCGGCGCATGAGCGGCTCGGCCTCCGCCAGCCGGTTGGTGACGTAGAACAAGGCTGCCAGGTTGCTGAGGTCTGTGGCGACGTTGGGATGGTCGGCCCCGAAGCTCTGCTCGTCCATGGCCAGCGCCCGGCGTGTGAGCGGCTCTGCCTCCGCCAACCGGTTGGTGGCCCGGAGCAACTGGGCCAGGTTGTTGAGGTCAATGGCGACGTTGTGATGGTCGGGCCCG